>Ga0155063_156_pt2 | contig 9159 bp, 11 predicted proteins | sample RifCSPhighO2_01_FD_106031 | JGI IMG/M metagenome (GOLD analysis project Ga0155063, IMG submission 106031) | Candidatus Gottesmanbacteria bacterium RIFCSPHIGHO2_01_FULL_39_10 | reverse complement strand
TCGGCCAGAATTTTTCTGTCCAGCTTGATGTTTTTTTGCTTTAAGAGGTTTATAAACTTACTATATGGTAGATCCATCTGTTTGACTGCCTCAGAAATCCTGGTGATCCAAAGGGTGCGGAAATCCCTCTTTCTTAATCTTCTACCGGCAAATGCATATTGACCGGCATGGAGAGATGCTTCTTTGGCTACTTTGGTAAGCCTGCTTCTGGTCATGCGATAACCTTTTACACTTCGCAGTAGCTTATTATGTTTTCTTCTGGATACTAATCCTCTTTTTATTCTGGTCATAAATTAGTGATGCAGTAATCTTTTTATTAATTTGGCTTGCTTGGGTCCTAGAACGTGCGGCTCATTGTACCTACGTATCTGTTTTTTGGATTTTTTGGCGCGAAGATGTCTTGAGCCTTGGGCTCTTTTGATCACCTTTCCGCTTGATGTAATTTTAAATCTTTTGGCGACTATTTGTCTGGTTTTTACTTTTGGCATATTATTTTTTTATAGGTGCAAGCGTCACTACTAATAATCTTCCTTCAAAATGCGGCTCCCGTACTACTTTTGCACTGTCTTTGACAGAACTTATAAATGTATTTAAAACGCTGAAGCCAAATTCTTTGTGCGTTATTTCTCTTCCTTGAAACTTGACTACTACTTTCAGCTGATTGCCATCACTTAAAAATTCTTTTCCCTGATTCAATCTAGTTTCAAGATCATGTTTACCGATAAAAGGGCTTAGTCGGACTTCCTTTATTTCTCCTGTTTTAGCTTTTTTCTTTTCGGCTTTCTTTTTCTTCTCCTCCATGTACTTAAACTTTTTGAAGTTAATAAGTTTTACTACTGGAGGTTTTGCATGAGGCGCTATTTCGACTAAATCCTTTTCTTCCAGCCGTGCTCTTTTTAGTGCCTCCTCTTTGGTTATCACTCCAATTTGTTTACCTTCTTCATCTATTAAGCGAAACTGGGGTGATACGATCTGATAGTTAAGCCTGTAAAATTTAAAGTTTTTGTTCAATTTCTTGTTTTAGCTTATCGGTAAATACTTTAAGATCCATTTTTCCCAGATCTTTTCCATCTCTGGTTCTAACTGATAAAGTATTTGTTTCTATTTCTTTATCGCCAATTATACCCATATAAGGCACTTTTTGCAAGGTAGCGTCTCTTATTTTGGCTTGCATCTTATCTTGTCTGTCATCTAGATGTATGCGGATTCCCCCATTTTTCAGTTCATTATTCACTTTTTGTGCGTACTCGTTATGTCTTTCGGCTATAGGTATAAGCACGAGTTGTACTGGCGATAGCCAAACGGGAAACTTACCCCCATAGTGCTCGATTAATACACCAAAGAATCTTTCCATAGAGCCTAAGATTGTGCGATGAATCATGACTACTTGCTCTTCTTGTCCTTTGTTATTCACAAACTTGATATCAAATCCACGGCCCAGCTTTTTTAAGTATTTGGCGGCATTTTCTCTGGTTTTGAATTTATCCTTAAATGTTTTGAGCTTCCAAAATTCATTTATTTCCTCTTCTGTGGTTTCGGTACGAGATGGTTGGTTAAAGTCAAATTGAATTGTGCCCAGCTGCCATTCTCGACCTAGTGAGTCTTTCACTTTTGAGTCTATTTTGGGGCCATAGAAGACACCTTCACATTCGTCGATTTTATAATCAATTCCTTCTGCTTCGGCAGCTTTTTTGAGGGCGTTTTCGGCAAAATTCCACATTTCAATACTTCCTAAATATTTTTCAGGGCGTGTGGCAATATAAGCCTGATAATCTTTAAAGCCGAAGATATCATAGAAAAATCGAGTCAGCTTTATGACGCCACGGACTTCCTCAATTACCTGGTCAGGTGTACAGAATATATGTGTATCATCCTGTGTAAAGCCGCGGACTCTGGTCATGCCATGCAGTACACCTGCCCTTTCATAACGATAGACTGTACCCAGTTCACCCATTCTTATAGGTAGCTCTCTATAACTTCTCTGGTGGGATTTAAAGATCTGGATGTGATTGGGACAGTTCATGGGTTTTAGGACCTCTTCTTGAGCATAATCTGAATGGCTTTCTCCTTCTATATACTGGTGAAGCATGACGGGAAACATTGAGTTTATGTATTTGGATAAATGACGGGATATAACAAACATATCCATGCTGGCTATATGAGGTGTATTGACTAGCTGATAGCCTCTTTTATAATGCTCGTCTTTCCAAAATTGTTCTACAATGTTTCTTGTTATTGCAAGTTTGGGGTGCCAAAGTATGAGACCGGGGCCGGTAAGAGGATTGGTAGAGAATAGATCAAGTTCCTGTCCTAATTTTCTGTGATCCCTTTTTTCAGCCTCTTGAATTGACTGTAAATATTTTTCGAGTTCTTCTTTGGTGGGAAAACAGGTGCCATATATACGGGTGAGCATTTTATTTTTCTCACTCCCCCGCCAGTAAGCACCGGCTATTTTGAGAAGGCGAAAATTTCGCAATTCTTTATCTGGATTTTCTACATGACCTCCGCGGCAAAGATCCCAATAAGCACCGGACTTGTAAAATGTAAGTTTTTGTCCTTCCCCAGCAAACTCGTCTATGAGTTCATGTTTATAGAGATTTCCAGGATATTCTTTTTTTGCTGCATCAGGAGATAATTCATGTCTTTCAAAAGATTTCCAAGAAGGCAAAAGTTCACGCATTTTCTTTTCTATATTAGGAAAGTCTGCTTCTGAGACTTTTGTATCTCCAAAATCAAAGTCAAAGTAGAAACCATTTTCTATAGCTGGTCCTATGGTTCTTTTGGTATGTGGATAGAGTTCCATAACTGCTGCTGCCAAAAGATGGGCGCATGAATGGCGGAGATTATCCAAACTTTCAATTTTTAATTTCATAATTTTTAAATAACAAAAACCACCTAATCTTTGGAGTCCTTTTTATGGACGGTCCCATCCAAATTGGTGGTCTTAATTGATCTTACTTGGCAAAGATGGCCTTCAGCTCGAAAGTTGGTGAGTCTTTCTAAGGCGCTGAAATAAATCTATTTTTATAATATCACTTATTTGACACCTGTCAAATAGTGTGGACGGTAAGGGACTTGAATGGTAAAAATTTTTGACAAAATTTTCACCATAAACCCCTTTAACTCCAATACTATTTTGTGTGGACGACGTTGGGATTGAACCAACGACCTCTTCGATGTCAACGAAGCGCTCTACCACTGAGCTAGTCGTCCAATTTACGGGTATTTTACCACAATTATTTTTCTTCTGTAAGGATGAGGGGTTTGGGAGCTATGTGAATGTGAGATTTAGAACTTTTTAATAATCCATACCGTTTAAGAGCTTCGTTTAATATAGTGTTGACTAATGTTTCATATGTATAGCCGGCTTTTCGGGCGGCTATGGGAAGATATGTGACTATATTAGGGTCAGAAATAAGGCCTGGGAGGGTGTTTACTTCTAGGATGCTGGGATTGCCATCATGATCCAGACGCAAATCAATTCGGGCAACATCCTTCAGTTCGAGCGCATCCCAGGCGGCAAGGCAAATGTTATCAATTTTTATTTTTAAATTTTTATCAATTGGTGCGGGACAGAAATAAGCATCATGGGGATTTGGTAGTTCATCTTCAAACAGCCATTTAGCTTCATAGGATGCGAAGTGTGGCATGTTTTCAGGAAATACTTCAAAATTTTGCTCAACAATAGGCAGGACTTTCGGTGGGGAATTTCCGAGTATACTTACTGTAAATTCGCGGCCAGATAAAAATTCTTCAATAATCACAGGTTGTTTGAAAGTTTTGAGAAGCCAGGCAATTCTTTCAGACAGTTTTTTTTCATCAAAGACGAGATTTTTATTAAATATACCTTTGCTAGATCCTTCGGAATTTGGTTTGACAATAAGAGGGTATGACAGTTCTCTACTTACTTGAGTAAGTATTGGACTAATTTGTCTGATTTGCCTAATTAGAAGGAATTTGGGCGTGGATATGCCGTGGAAGGTCAGTATTTTTTTGGTAAGAGCTTTGTCCAGAGTAACAGCTTGGGCAAGGACACCGGAATGTGTGTACGGTATATTCAGCATCTCCAGGATTGCAGGAATTTGGGATTCTCTGGCCTGTCCTCTTAAACCTTCTGAGACATTGAAGACTATGTCTATTTCATTTTTGAGAGTTTGGAATCTGGAGTATGCGGAATCATCAGCCTCTATTTTTATAACTTTGTGATTCTCACTTTCTAAGGCTTTTTTTAAGGCTTCTACTGTCTCGGGGGAGTCAAACTCTGCCTCGTTTTGGGCAGTAAGACTGGTTGATGATCTTGTGTGTTTAACGTTGTACGTCAGGGCAATGGTCACTGTATAAGATATTAAGATATTAAGGGAATCAAAAAAAATGTCAAGAGGAAATTTTATCCTGATTGGGTGGCTGCGGTTCTTTCGTGTGAAAGGCCGAAGTTGGTGCCGTGCTTTTTGTACATTTTCCAGTAACCCATTTTCTTCTTTTTTCCGGAGAATGCATTAAGCCAGGTTCTACCCTCCTCAACCTTGGCACGTAATTGCTTAATGACTATAAGCAACCATTCAAAGAAACGAAGATAATATATGCCTGATTTTTGGGGAATTTGATCCACTTTAATTTTGGCGATATCCGCGTCTAAGTTTGATTCAGACTTCTCGAGAAGATGAATTTGGCTTTTCAGACTTTTCATAAGTTCTTGGATTTCCTGGCTGGTTTCCCTGTCTACTGGCGTTTCGGATCTTGTTTCCATTCTTGATCTGAAGCTATATATTAGAACTTCATTGCTTGGGATGGAGATTTTTTCTTCTTTAGGCTCGGGTTTGACAGTTTCAGAAGATGGTTTATTTATACCCAAGAAGCTCGAAAAAAGATCACCAGGATTTAGTATACCGGCGGCTTTTTTGAGCTGGTTATCTTCGGTATGCTGACGGATTTTTTCGGGATTATCCTCGCCCCAGACATTTTTGGGATATTTGTTTACGGATACTTTGGCCATAATCTACACCCTTAATATCATATGCATAGATAAATGTCAATATTTAGATTATAGGCTATAGAGAAAATCGATCGTTTTTTGCTGGCGCAGAAGATGGGCAAGATAATAACTTTGGGATTTCAGTTTCTCTTTTTCCTTACTATCGGTTGCTTTTTCGATGAGCTTGTTTATGTCTTCATCTGTAACTATTATATTCTCACTATCGGCTATTTCAGCAAGGGCCAATTCCAGAGTCAAATTCTTTTGAGCTTCTTTGGCATATTCAGCGCGGATAGACTCTGTGGTTTTTCCTTTGGCCGTAAGATATTGCTCGACTGTCATGCCCAGCTTTTGGGTTTGATCGAGAAGGTTAGAAAGAAGTCTGTTGGCTTCTTCATCTACTAATAAATCTGATACTTCCGCATCTACCTCACTTAAGAGTGTGGACATGATCTCGTCGAGAGTGGGTTTTTTGGATTCTGCTTCTTTGTTTTTTTCTTTTGCTTGTCCAGGCAGCCAGATTTTAACTGCTTTTTCACGATTAAGTTTGCTTATTTTTTCTTTGTAGTTTTTGAGGTTAACTTTGGGCTTTTGGGCAACGAGAGCTTTGATTTTCCAGTCATTTCCTTCCTTTGCTTCCAATACTTCCACTTTTGGTGAGGAGATCGGTTTGAGGGAATGGGTTTTGACACTTTCGGCATAAGATTTGGGAACTACTTTTTTTATCACCTCTTCATAAATTTTGGTCTTATCGACTTTTTCCACTACAAGATTTTTAGGAGCTTTGCCTTTTCTAAATCCGGGAAGTTCGGCTTCTTTTATTACTTCCTGCAATACCTCATCGTAAGTTGATTTGATATCAGACCAGGGTATGGATATCTCCAACTCGACAGTATTTTTAGGTAGATTTTTAAGCGTTGATGTTGTCATAATTATGAGTGCAGATGAGAGGAGTTGAACCTCTACCCCTTTCGGGACAGGATCCTAAATCCTGCGCGTCTGCCAATTCCGCCACACCTGCTTGGTTTTTAATCATAGCAGAATTAGATCGAAATGGGAAGCTGATCCGCTTTATTTTCGTGCGCTTCTATTTTGCCTATAAAGTATTGCACTTTACCAGCCCAGGTATGGGAGGGAGGAGCGTATATGGGAGCTATTTTATCTATGGTATCGGCTCCCCTGTCTACATATCTTTCTTTGAGTGTTTTGGTAACTATTTTTATAGCCTCATCCCAACTCTTGAAGGCATATTCGCCATTGGCCCAGCCCCAGGCATTATATGAGTTGTAAGGTATATGTTTACCAAAAGTTGATTCGATACCAGATATAGCAGGAACCCATGTCCAAGGAATATCGTATTTGTCAGCCTCAGAAACGAATTTAGAGGCAAATGGCGCAAGAGGTGAGTTGAATCCTTCAAGATAATTCTTTAACACCTCTGCTCTTTGGTCCGCCACAGCCAGTGTTGATACTTCCATCCTGGCTGAAGCATCAGCTTCTATATAACCAGTAGAAGCATAAGTGTCGCTTCTTATAAAAAGAAAAGTAAGAAATGTGATAAAATAGATCAGTTTTTTCATAGTCTTATAGTTTGGGAAATAAATTAATAACTGTTTTTGAAAGTTATCCGCCTACGCTGTGGCTCCGGCGGATTATGCATTTCTAATCCTCATGATGGATGTAAATGAAATGCATAAAAAAAATCCTAAAGCATTCACGAAGTTGTGAAAACCTTAGGATCTTATAGTATTATATCACGAATATTATAGGATGTCAAGTACTGGGGTTATATACCTCGTTTTATCTCCTGCATGAAGAAGTTCACGGCAAAAGACCAGGAGCCGTTACTGGAGGGGGTCCACCTGGACATAATGAGATCCGGATTGGTGAGACTGTCTTCAATATATTTTTCCTTCAGGGTTTTGGCTACTCTTTCTATTCCTTCTTCATAGGAAGCGAAATTGACGACTTTATCCCCGTATATGCCATAGCCCCAGCAGTTATGGGAGTCCTCGGGTATCTTTTTACATAACTCGGATTCCTGCATGGCCATGGCCGGTATGAGAGCATAATCAAGGCTATATTTATCCGAAACATCCACTATATATGAGGCGTAGGGATAAAGATCTGAGCCGTATCTAGCAAAAAAGTGTTCCAGCAAGGCGGGTCGTGCGTCTTCAGCAGCAAAGACAGTTTTGGATGTTCCCAGGACTGAGGGTAGAATGTTGTCCAGATGGATTTTGCTTGTAAGAGTTAGTGCCTGACTTTGGAGTTGAGAATTCAGATCTTGGGAGTAATTTGGGGAGGAGCTAAGATGAAGCAGGCTAAGCAAAAGTGTAAAAAGGACTGTGGGAAACCATATGATTCCCAGGAGCAGTTTTTTCATCCTTTCTATAGGATGCCAAAAATTGGACTTTCTGTCAAGTTGCCCTTTCCAAATATTGCCCACTTTCAGGATCAACCGCTACCATTTCTCCCTCTTTTATAAAAATGGGCACGGCTAAAGTGATACCTGTTTCCAGCTTGACTACTTTTTTGGCTCCTGAGACGGTACTTCCTTTCACGGCTTCTTCTGCCTCGATGACTTTTAATCTGACTTTTTTGGGAGTTCTTAGGAAAACGGGTGTACCATCGTGGATGGTGATTTGGAGGATGTCGCCTTCTTTTATATAGTTTGCAAAATTGCCGAGGATGTCTTTGGAAACGGAATATTGTTCGTAGGTGAATTTATCCATGAAATTATACTTGTCATTTTCTTTGTAGAGATATTGCATTTCTTTCACGACCACCGGTATTTCTTCGACTTTCTCTCCTGATTTGTAAGTAAATTCACGGACGTTGCCGGTTTTGAGATTCTTGAGTTTGGTCCGGACGAATGCTCCGCCTTTGCCGGGGTTGACAAAAGTGAAGTCTGTGATCTGGTGAGGCTCGTTGTTATAGTCAATAAACATGCCTTTTTGAAATTCGGAAGTAGATATTTTCGTCATGGTTATACTTATTTACCATAAAGTGGAGGCTGATATCAAGGTGTACTAAGGGAAAGAATACTAATATCTTTTATATTTTGCAGAAGCATGAATAGTCTTTCTACACCCAAGCCTACTCCACAAACACTACGGCCTTTTAATTTAGCCAGAGAACTAAGAAATCCATAATCCAGTGGGGGGAGGATACTACGTGTTTCTCGGCGATGTAGTTTTTCCTTATCAAAAGACTTTTCTATTTTGGAAATTTGGGTTTCTTCTTTATTACCGTTGGCTATTTCAATCCTTCCTATGAAAAGTTCAAATCGATCTGCAAAATCCGGGTTGGTCTTTTGGACACTACAAAGAGGTGAAATTCTGGCCGGATAATCTATAAGGAAGAAAGGATATATCGGCAGATGTGGTTCAATTTCGTTGAGTAGTATTTGGTGAAAAAGCTGATCCCAGGTTGTGCTGGGTGCAATATTATAACCTTTCTTTTTGGCGTAGAAAAACATATTTTTATCATCAAGAAGTTGGGCAAGATCTGATTTTGTACGTATTTTGAAAAGATGTCGTAATGATATATCTGGCCAAAGATTTTCCAAATCTAAAAGCTGATTTTTAAAGCGTATAGTAGGTTTTGGTGATAATTTTTTATAGGAGTAGAGGTAATTTTTTAGGAAGACTATGAACTCTTTGATCTCTTTTTTGATATCTTCGGTTGTGGTATTTATTCTATACCATTCAAGCATAAGAAATTCTGGAGTGTGTAGCGGACTTTTTCCTTCCAGATTGCGGAAGGATTTGGATATAGCGAAGCAATTCTTGACTCCTAGACTTAAAAATTTCTTAAGTTCTGCTTCGGGAGAAGTGCTAAGGTAAAATTTTTGTGATTTGGCTGGCAATTTCCATAAAGTTTGAAAAGGGTATATATTTGGTTCAAGTGGAAGAGCAGACTGAAGAATCTGAACAGTATATTCTAGATAGTCTTGTTTCTCAAAATATTTTCGAATGGCATTTATCGATTCCTGGTAAAGCAGGATAGTTCTAAGATCACGCATATATAGTATTTAGGTATTTTTTAATTCCGCACATGAAGTCTTTTTGGCTACAGCCAAGGCAGTTTTTGAACGTGTTGCTTCTTTCCCAAAGATTGATCCTATCTGCTAGTCTGGTGATAAGAAGATCGATGGGATCGGTCATTCTACCAATGGGTATCGT
>Ga0155063_117_pt1 | contig 9398 bp, 9 predicted proteins | sample RifCSPhighO2_01_FD_106031 | JGI IMG/M metagenome (GOLD analysis project Ga0155063, IMG submission 106031) | Candidatus Gottesmanbacteria bacterium RIFCSPHIGHO2_01_FULL_39_10 | reverse complement strand
TCCGTAGAAAACGGCTAGTAAACCAGCTAAGATAGAGAGATTAAGGTAGTTCATAAATCCTCCAGAAAATTATCAATTTTTAATTAAAATTATACATCCAATGTTGCATATTTGGCGTGAGTTTGGATAAACTTTTTCCTTGGCGGAACTTCATTGCCCATGAGCATAGAGAAAACTTCGTCAGCTTTCACTGCATCCTCGACATTTATTTGTTTCAGTATCCTATTTTCAGGGTTCATAGTGGTTTCCCATAACTGTTGAGGATTCATTTCACCTAGACCTTTGTATCTTGATATTGAGGGTGCAAGTTTAGATTTATGATCTTTTATAATTTTTTCTTTTTCTTCATCTGAGTATGCGTAGAATTCTTCTCTGCCGATGGTTATTTTGTAGAGTGGCGGCTGGGCGATATAGAGATGTCCTTTTTCGACAATATAAGGAAGATGGCGGTAGAAGAAAGTAAGTAGTAAAGTTCGTATATGTTCGCCATCCACATCGGCATCGGTCATTATGATGACGCGGTGATATCTAAGTTTCTCAGGATTTAAAGATTCAGCGATGCCCATACCTAGAGCTATAACCAGATCTTTAATTTCGGCAAATTCTAAAACCTTATCCAGACGTGCTCTTTCGGTGTTTAATATTTTTCCGCGAAGAGGAAGAATAGCTTGGAATTTGCGGTCTCTTCCCTGCTTGGCTGATCCACCGGCTGAGTCACCCTCGACGAGATAGAGTTCTGAGTCGGCAGGCTCTCGGGACTGGCAGTCAGCAAGCTTACCTGGAAGAGAGGCGCCATCAAGAGCGCCTTTTCTTATGATAGCGTCTTTGGCGGCTTTAGCGGCGAGTCTGGCTTTGGCGGCAAGAAAGACTTTTTCGAGAATTTTTCTGCCATCAGCCGGATTTTCCTCAAAATAAGTATCGAGTCCTTCATTGACGGCAGTTTGGACAATCGGTTGAACTTCGGCATTGCCTAGTTTGCCTTTGGTTTGTCCTTCAAACTGGAGATTTTGAGAGGACATTTTGATGTGAACTACTGCAGTTAATCCTTCTCTTGTGTCTTCTCCCAATATACCGTTGTCTCCTTCTTTCACAGCTCCGGTTTTTTTACCATAATCATTGATGGAGCGGGTAAGAGCCATGCGAAAGCCGGTCAGATGAGTACCTCCCTCCACAGTATTTATAACATTGACGAAGCTTTCGACATTTTCGTTGAAGCCGTCATTGTACTGTATAGCAGCTTGGACTTCGATGTCTCCATCCTGCTTTTTGATATATATGGGATCATGAAGGGCAATTTTATTGTGATTTAGGTCCTCAACGAGGGATTTAATACCACCTTCAAAAAAGAAATGATCTTCTTTATCATCTCTTTCATCGAAAAGATGGAAAAAAAGATTGGGAGTCAGATATGCCCGTTCTTTGACTGCTTTGCGGAGTGTATTATAGTCCAGAGTAATGCCGAGTTGAAAAATTTGGGTATCAGGTAAAAATGTGGTGATAGTGCCTGATTTTTGCTCGGGAAAAGCATATGATGCTTTCTTAATTGCGGTAACCTTGGTTTTGGGTACTCCCCTTTCGTATTCTTGAGTATAAATTTTCTTGTCTCTTAGCACCTCTACCTTCATGAAAGAAGATAGGGCGTTAACGACTGAGGCACCTACACCATGTAGTCCTCCAGAGACTTTATAAGCCTTGGAATCAAATTTGCCTCCGGCATGGAGTTTGGTCATGACTATTTCCAGGGCTGAGGCGCCATATTTGGGTACGGTATCGATGGGAATTCCCCGGCCGTTGTCGGCTACAGTGACGGAATTATCTTTGTGAAGCAGGATCCAAACCTGTGAAGCAAAGCCAGCCAGAGCCTCATCTATGGAATTATCAATAATTTCACTGACGCAGTGATGGACGCCTTTTAAGTCTGTGGAGCCTATGTACATGGCGGGGCGCTTGCGGACCGGTTCGAGGCCTTCCAACACCACTATTTGCTTTCCCGTGTATAATTCTCGCGATGAGCGTTTTTTATCCATTTTTGTTATTAAAAAGCCATTATATATAATTATTGAGCGGAGATCAATGATAACTACTTGAGTCCAAAAAATAATACTTCGAGTGTAAGCCTGGGACTTATGTTCTTTTCCACGAAGAATTTGGCTTGAGTGAATTTTTTCAATATACTGCTTATAAACAGAGGGGTAATATTATATTTTTCATCAGTTGAGCGATAGGAGTTATTCATCATGAAACGCAGATTAAATATAGAACTTTCTAAGAAATTTAGGGCAATGTCTTTTTTGGCGCCATGATTTTGGGCGAGTGATATTTTATCGCCTGTACTCGTGAGGGGAATTCTTAAAAGTAAAGCGATTAAATTTTTATCTATGAGGGGCTCAATTGAGTTATTTATCAAATCCAGTTGGGTTGTGCGGGAAATAATTGTCGGAAGAAGAGATGCGGGATTTCTAGAAGTGCATATAATATATGTATAAGGAGGAGGTTCCTCAAGAATTTTTAAAAGAGCGTTTTGAGCTTCGGGCGTTCCTTTATCCAGATCATATATAATTACCCCTCTATTTTCATTTTTATTCGATTTTAATTTCAGGAATTCTTTAATTTTTCTTATATCTTCGATTCCTATGGAAGCGTCTTTTTTTATAATATAACGATTAAATATAGAAATTTTATATTTGTTAAGCAGTTTGGAAACTTTTTCTTCTCTTATTGTTTCATCTTTTGAGGAAATAAGGATCGAGTGCATAGCTTTATGTGTTGACAATTATAACAACAATAATGGAGAATAGAAATATGAGCACTGCCCAGAGTGTACTTGATATTTTAATTGAAGAGAAGAAAATAGATCCCCTGGTTGCCTCCTCTGTCAAGTCGGCTGCGATTTCCTCGGGAGAAACAATTGAAAATATTCTCCTCAAAAAAAGAATAGTAGATGAAACAGGGTTACTTCAGGCAAGAGCCAAGGTGTTAAATGTGCCTTATATAGAACTGAGGACCCGCGGAATATCTCCGGATATTTTAAATAATGTTCCAGAACCAGTTGCCCGTAAATATCACGTAATACCATTTGATCTTAACCGAGCTGATGGGATACTTTCTGTAGCTATGAGAGATCCTCTGGATATTACGATCATAGAATTTTTGGAGAAAAAATCAGGTAAAAAGATAGCTCCCTATTTTGCGGATCCAGCTGATATAGATACCACAATTGAACAACAGTATTCACGCAACCTTGCTACAGAAGTATCGCAGGTACTTAAGGAGACCAATGAAAATCATATCCGTACTCTTGAGGCTGGTAAAATAGGAGAGGTCATCAAGGAAGCACCAATTGCGAAGATAGTCTCGACGATATTGGAGTACGCAGTCAAGAGCAGAGCCTCGGATGTGCATATAGAACCTCAAGAGCAGATGACGAGAGTACGTTATAGAATAGATGGCATTCTTCATGAGCGGCTGGCACTTCCCAGATCTGTTAATGAGGCCGTGACATCCAGGATAAAGATATTATCCGGTATGAAAATAGATGAGAGACGCATACCTCAGGACGGCCGGTTTAATTTCAAGATAGGACTCGACGAGGTGGACTTAAGAGTTTCTACTCTTCCGACAGTACATGGCGAAAAAATAGTGATGAGACTTCTCAAAAAAACAGGTGGGATACCAACACTTAATGATCTGGGTCTAAGAGGATTGGCACTAAAAAATATGGAAGCAGCGATTACAAAACCACACGGCATTATACTAATGACCGGCCCTACGGGATCGGGTAAAACAACAACTCTTTATTCTATACTTTCCAGACTGAATACAACCCGGGTAAATATCGTGACGCTTGAGGATCCTGTCGAGTACGAAATACCCGGTTTGAACCAGGTGCAAACAAATCCTCAGGCTGGTCTCACTTTTGCATCGGGACTGCGGTCTTTTCTGCGGCAGGACCCAAATATAATTTTGGTTGGCGAAATAAGAGATAATGAAACAACTCAACTGGCTATTCAGGCGGCGCTTACTGGTCATTTGGTTTTTTCAACTCTTCATACAAATGATGCTCCGACAGCAATTCCACGTCTTTTAGACTTGGGCGCTGAGCCATTTTTAGTTGCTTCAGTTATAAACGCAATTGCAGGGCAGAGAATCGTGCGTAAGATATGTGTTTCCTGTCGCAGTGTATATGAAGCCCAAAATGAAGTAAAGGAATCAATAAAGAAGATACTTGGGCCTTTATATACCCAAAAAGACGATGCACCCCTGAAGCTATATAAAGGTAAGGGATGTCCTGAATGTAGTAATTCGGGTTATTTGGGAAGGATTGGTATATTTGAGGTGGTTTCTCTAACAGATAGACTAGCCAAAATGGTTTTGGAGCATGCCTCTTCTGCTGATATATCAAAAGAGGCGATAAGCGAGGGCATGATAACGATGATGCAAGATGGGTATCTTAAAGTCATTGAAGGAATAACGACTGTGGAGGAAGTTATGAGGGTAGCACAAGACTAATATGGAAATGGAAAAATTACTACAAATGATAGTCGACAGGCAGGCGTCAGATCTTCATTTATTGCCTGCTTTTCCACCGGTTTTACGTATAAACGGTGTGCTGCATCCGTTGGTGACTTTGTCGGTTTTGGATAAAAACTCTATAGCAGATCTTATATTTTCGCTTTTGACTGCCGAGCAGAAAGAATTGTTACTTACCAATCGAGAGTTAGACTTTTCTTGTTATATAAAAAATGGCGAATCTTCCTCTTCCCATAGATTTAGAGTGAACGCATATTTTCAAAAAGACTCTTTATCGGCTTCTTTTCGGTATATCCTGCCAGTGATCAGAACACTTGAGGAACTTGGGCTGCCTAAAATATTACATGAATTTACAAAACTCAGACAAGGTTTTGTACTACTGACAGGACCTACGGGTCAGGGAAAGTCGACGACACTGGCTTCTATCATAAATGAGATCAATAAAACCAGAGCAGAACACATCATAACTATTGAGGATCCGATTGAATATGTTTATCCTGTGGCTCGCTCCATCGTATCGCAGCGTGAACTGCGGTCTGATACCCATTCCTGGGAGATAGCTTTGCGATCTGTACTTCGCGAAGATCCTGATGTGATACTTATAGGAGAAATGAGAGATTATGAGACGATATCCGCGGCTCTAACTATTGCAGAGGCTGGTCATCTGGTATTTTCCACACTGCATACCAATTCGGCGGCCCAAACAATAGACCGTATTATTGATGTGTTTCCATCATATCAGCAAACACAGGTGAGGTTGCAGCTTTCAATGGTGCTTGGAGGCGTAGTTTGTCAGAAGCTTTTGCCTTCTACAGCGGGCGGGCGGGTGCCGGCAATGGAGGTATTAATCGCCACACCATCTGTGAGAAACACTATAAGGGAGGCAAAAACGCACTTAATTGATAATATTTTGCAGACATCAAAAGAAGCAGGGATGTTTACATTTGAGAATTATCTTCGTGAACTCGTAAGAAACGGAAAAATAACCGAAGATATAGCAAAGGAATATGCCTTAAGACCTCAAGAATTAATGCGGCTACTGCATGGAGCTTAAATGCTAAGATTTACCTACAAAGCTAAGGATTTAAAAGGCAAATATATAACCGGTTTGGTAGAGTCGCGTGATATCAAAGAGGCGGCGGGACTTCTTCGTGACCGTAATTTATTTATAATTCATCTGAAAGTCGAATCATCAAATGTTTTCAAACCGCTTGATAATTATTTCAGCCGTGTGACATACAATGACATAGTAGCTTTTACCAGTCAACTTGCCACAATGGTAACTGCCGGTCTGACTCTGTCAGAGTCGTTATCTATACTTGTAGCTCAGTTAAAAAAACCAGTTTTGAAAAAATTAGTCATACAAATACAGGAAGATATTCAGGGCGGTAAAACATTTGCTTCTTCTATTGAAAAATATCCCAAAACATTTTCTCCTGTTTATATAAGTTTAGTTCGGGCTGGAGAGGCATCGGGAAAGCTGGACGATATACTTCAGAGACTGGCTGAAAATATGGAGAAAACCAGGAGTTTTAACAGTAAAGTAAAAGGAGCTATGGTATATCCGGTGTTAGTGATTATAGTGATGATTTGTGTTGCTTTTGCGATGATGATATTGGTTGTCCCCAAGCTTACTGCTATGTATAAAGATTTTGATGCCTCTCTTCCACTCCCGACAGTCATATTAATAACTGTATCTGATTTTTTTTCCAAGTTCTGGTACGTGATTATAGGAGTTGTGCTCCTTGTTATATTTTTATTCTCCAAGTGGCAAAAAACAAAGACAGGAGCTCAACTTCGGGACAAACTGATATTGAAAATACCTATTTTTGGGCATCTTATTATGGAATCGACGTTGGTTGAAGTAACGCGTACACTCTCCATATTGATAGCGGCGGGTATTCCAATACTAGAGGCAATTGAAATCGCGGAGGGAGCGGTAGAAAATTTATCTTACAAAAATGCCATGAAAGATGTCGAGAATGCGGTGGAAAAAGGATTTCCCATGGCGGTGCCATTTAATGAAAATCCTCTTTTCCCACCAATCCTGGGTCAGATGGTAAGTGTAGGAGAACAAACGGGGAAGCTAGATGAGACACTTCTGAAAATGTCGAAATATTTTGAGGAAGAGACCAATATAGCTTTACAGACAGTTCTTAAAGCCATCGAACCAATGATTATTGTAGTTCTAGGAGTTGGTGTACTTTTCCTGGTTATGTCAATAATGCTTCCTATATATGATTTGACTAACCAGTTTTGATCTGCTTCTGATAAATAAATTCTCTGAATTTATTGTCTACTAGACACACACCATCTGGTAGAGTTAGCTGCCCAAGTACAAACTCCAGCTCCGGAACCCGAACAATTGCCAGATGTAATATTATTTAGCGCTGGAGACACCGCACAGAATGACGTGCTTGTTGCGTTTAATGTGACACTGAAGTTTGCAGGAAAAGAACCACTAGAAAGATAAGGTCCTAAGCTGCCTTGAGCAACGTATACATCTGTAGCTGGATTATCGTTCCGGTATTTTTCCTCGGCTTGCGCTATCTCATGCGTCTGGGACTTATATGTAGAGTCTTGCGCCTTTTTTTGCGCACCGCTAAATACAGTAAAGCCTACCGTAGCCAGTACAGCGATAATAGCAACAACTATTAACAGCTCTACAAGAGTAAAACCTTCCTGTTTATTTATATATTTCATCATATACTTCAATTCAAACACATTTTTTTAGATTTTGTCAAGTATCATTTCGAGGGTAATATGAATGAATTATTTCATCAGTGTAAAAGCAACTTGGGAATTCGGTGAGAAATAAGACTTCTTGATATTTTTTGTTTCTACTTTGAGGGAAAGTTTGTCGAAGATGGATATCCATTCATCCGGTCTTCGAAGCGTCAGGGGCAACGGAATTGAGGGGTGTGTTATTTTGTTGAGAATAATATCCCCAATATACGATCCGATTGTGGGTTTGAGTTCAAATATAAGGATCATTTTTTTTGATACTCTGGCTGATTCTTTTAGAAGTGTTAATTGTTTTTTGGAGTCGATGTGGTGAAGTACATCATTTAGAAAGACGCAGTCAAATGTATTGTTGGGGAATGGCAGTAGATCATCAGAATTTATATTGACGAAAGGGATATCTTTGATGAGATAATTTTTGACATCGCAGCCGGTCACTTTCAGCTTAAATTTTTCCTTCAAAGCTTGGGTTAAAATTCCATCCCCACAGCCGATATCCAACACAATCGCTCCGGGTTTAAGCCAGTTGGAATAAGCTTCAGCGACCAGTTGAATACGTTTGGCGGATACAAATTCTAAAAAACGATCGATCATGAATTGTTCAATGATATCACGAATACGGAAGATATGTAATAATATAATTAGAAATGATCATTGCATTTCTTTTTCTAATCGGTTTGTGTATTGGTTCTTTTTTAAATGTACTTATTGACCGATTGTCTAATGGTGAAAGTATACGAGGAAGATCGCATTGCGACAGATGCAAAAAGACACTAATGTGGAAGGATCTTACTCCCCTAGTCTCTTTTGTCTTTTTACGAGGTAGATGCAGATATTGTAAGGAGAAATTAAGCTGGCAGTATCCTATTGTTGAATTATTAACCGGGTTATTATTTGTGTTTGTATATTATGCATCGATAAATCGATTTATCGATGTAGATAATATCAAATTATATCAGCAGATAGCTTTTTTAATTTTAAATCTAGTAATTTTCTCAGGATTGATAGTGATATTTTTTGCAGACCTCAAATATAGAATCATTCCGGATGAGATAGTAGTTGTGAATACTCTTGCCGCGATATTTCTTAATTTTCTGGTGCTTAAAAATGATTTTTGGCCGTATATTTTATCAGCATTGGTATTATTTCTTATTTTTATAGTTTTGGTGTTACTTACTCGCGGGCGAGGGATGGGGATGGGAGATGTGAAATATGTCATATTTATGGGACTTTTTTTGGGATTTCCTGCTTCACTTATTGCATTTTATGCCTCTTTCTTGACAGGAGCTGTAGTATCCATAATACTTATATTTATAGGGAGGAAAAAATTTGGTCAAACTATACCATTTGGTCCTTTTCTTGTACTCGGTACATTTGTTTCAATATATTGGGGAAATGAATTATGGACGTACTTTTTAAAAATATTAGGCGTGTAATAATGAAAAATATAGGGTTTACGCTTGTCGAGCTTTTGATAGTAATCACAATTATTGCTACGCTTTCAGGAATTGGATATGCTGTATTCGGGAATGCTACAAGAAGTGCTAGAGATGCCAAACGAAAAGCTGATTTGGAACAGATAAGAACGGCACTGGAAATGTTTAAAGCGGATAATGGGAGATATCCTACTAATGATGCATCATCAACATGCGTTATTGATCCGAGTTTGGGTTTTAATGCTTACCTTGCTAGTATGCCTATTGATCCTAAATCTACAGTGTATAGATATTGTTACCATTTCCGTACAGCAACAACATACGATCTTTGCGCGCATTTGGAAGGTGTAGCTGGGAACTTTGCTTGCGGCCCAGCGGCTTATTCATGCCAAATAGGAGTGAATAGTCAGTGTACATATTCGGTGCATAATCCATGATGAAGGGATACACTCTCATTGAAGTTTTGGTTGTTGTATTTATTATCCTGCTTCTTACTGGCGGGTCACTGGCGGCTTTTGGGAATTTTAGTAAATCTTCCACATTAAAACAGGCGGGATTGAATCTGAAAAATAGTCTTCGTGAGGTGCAAAGCAAGGCTTTCACTGGAGAAAAGGATTGTAATGTTAGTACAAGCGTATGTAAATGTTATGATAATGATCCTACTGATGATTATTCTTTAGTAGGATGGCG
>Ga0155063_116_pt1 | contig 9755 bp, 7 predicted proteins | sample RifCSPhighO2_01_FD_106031 | JGI IMG/M metagenome (GOLD analysis project Ga0155063, IMG submission 106031) | Candidatus Gottesmanbacteria bacterium RIFCSPHIGHO2_01_FULL_39_10 | reverse complement strand
TCTTATAATTCCCTTATTAGCGTCAACCTCCACTTTATCGCCGTCTTTTAATACTTTGGTAGCTATTCTGGTGCCGATAATACAAGGGATTCTGAATTCCCTGGAAATAATGGCCGCGTGGCAGGTAATGCCGCCCATATCGGTAATTACGGCCTTGGCTTTTTTCAAGGCCGGCACAAAACCGGGATCGGTCATACCCGAAACCAAAATTTCTCCTTTTTTAAAACTACCGATATCTCTAGCGCTCAAAATTACCCTCACAACGCCCCTGACTTTGCCAGCATAGGCCAAAGCGCCGGTAATAGTGGCGGACATTTTAATCTTAGGCAAATTGGCTGAAATTTCTTTCATTAACGATCTGGCCTTATTGCCCGTAAATTTTTTAAGGCCTTGCTTCAATTCAAACCAATAAACTACCATTTTTAATTCTTCATTGATTTCATCAACGCTTTTGCCTTTAAATAAAGTTCTAACTCTTAGCGGATCTATTACTCGTAATTGATTTAAGGATAAACCCAGGCGGCGGCTGAACTCCTTAAGCAACGGATCGGCTAAAAAATAGGTTAAGGAATGGGCGTCCACCCTTTTGGCTTTGGCTTCTATTAGCGCTCTTAACAGCAAACTCATTTTTTTTAATTCCAGGGGAAATTTATTTAACAGCTGAAGCTGTTTTTGAAGAGTTTGTTTTTTTAATTCCAGCCTTAATTGAATCTCGTGTAAAACTTTCGGCCTGGCCAAAATTTCTTTTAAATTTTCCCGAAAAGCGGCTAAAGAAATTTCCGGACCGGTCCAGCCGTAAGTCATCCAGCGATATTTAAGCCAATGGCTTTTAATCTGCCTAATATTTTTGGATAAATTCTGAACTTTCTTAATTTTAAGGGCCAGTTTAATTAAATTAATATCCTGCCTTTCGGTGATAGTGGCATATCTTGAAGTACTGATAATTTGAAAATATTCTAATTCTTTGCTTTGCCCGTAAAACGCTTTTAAATTTTTTCTCACAAAATCGGTAACAAAAGAATTATGCATTTCCAGTAAATTCTGCCATTGGCCGTCTCGCCATAATTTTTCATCTAAAGTAAAAATGGCTTTATGGTAAGCAATGAGCTGCCGGTCCGTTTTATTTTTAAAATTTAAAGCTGACCATGGTTTTTCAAATTTAAAAATCCGATCGGCGGTTTGATTAACTTGGTTCAAATATTTTAAAATTGTATTTGGATTTTTAACAACCTGCTCAAAAAAAATTCTGCCGAATTTTTCGTATTCCTGCTTGATAAAATAATAGCCGGAAGTATTATTGGCAAAAGTAACGGCCATTTTAGAAAATTTTAGCCCATGCCTGATAAAATCAATTGCCCAGGCCCTAAAAGGCGGCAGGCATTGTATTAAATAAGCGCCGGGCCAGCTAAACTCTATCCATTCTTTTTTACTTTTTTGCGGCATACTATTTAATAATTTTTACAATTCCTTTAGTAGCATCAACTTCTACCCTATCCCCGTCTTTTAAAACTTTAGTGGCGATTTTGGTGCCGATCAAGCAAGGGATGTTCATTTCACGGCTGACAATGGCGGCGTGCGAAGTCACCCCGCCTTGTTCGGTAACAATGGCGGCGGCTTTTTTCATAGCCGGCACAATATCGGGGTCAGTGGCTATGGAAACCAAAATGTCGCCTTTGTTCATTTTCACCATGTCTTTTGGCCGGATAACGATTTTAACAACGCCCTGTGCCTTGCCCACACAGCCGGTCTGGCCTTTAATCTCGGTTACTTCCAATAAATCTTTTTGCTTGATTTGAGCAGCTAATTTTTTGGCTGGCTGGCCAATAAAAACTTTTTCATAATCTTTTTCAACGTAATAGACGCAAAATTTTGTTCTTTTCTTTAATTCAGCTCGATTAATTTTATTTGTCAATAAAGCCGCTTGAACTTCCGGCTTAAGCATAAACCTTACCTGTGCCAAAGAAATATGCAAACGCTTGGCAATTTCCTTTAAAATCGGCTGCATCCTATAAATAGCGTAAATTTGAGCGTAACGGCGATAAATTTTAGTCACCATAAAATCGCCCCAGCTGTTAAATAAAGTCAGCCACTTGCCTTTGATGCCTAATTTTTTAATGAGGAGTTGACGTTTTTGAAGAAGCTTCTTTTGTTCCGTCTGCTTTTCTGAAAGCTGATTTTTGGCATTAATTCCCCGGCCAACGATTTTGACCAATTCTTTGAGGTAATAATCAAAACTGTTGACGCCGTCCTTGCCCAGCCACATAAACTTGACGTAATAGTATTTTTGATAATATTTTTGAATTGCTTTAAGTAAGGGCAGTTTGATTTTATCCCTGATTTCATTAACCTTGTTTTCCAGCATATCTTCATATTCCGGCGTATGGGTGGCTAAGCCGTATTTGGAGGCGTTCTGCTCTTCAAACAATTGATACAAATTTTTGAACAATTTTTGGTGATAAGCGTCGGATTGAATCTTGGCGGCCAAAGCCAAAAACTCCTCCTGCTCAATCTGAATCAATGATTTTTTTCTGGGCTGGGTAAGTAATACCAAATATCCATTAACTTTATCCTCGGTAACATTGATGCTCCTTAAATATTGTTTAGCCCGTTCGGTCAAGTTATTATGGAACATATCAACGGCCACCGGCAGCCAGCCCCACTGATAGTACTGGGTGTGAATCTTATCGTGGTTTTGATAATATTCCCAAAGCTTTTGGTTGGTCAGTTTTAACAGATGCTCTTCCGGCAATTTTTCAGCATAAGCCCTAAGTTTATCCGACCATTCCACGATTTTTTTGTTGGCTAAAACGGTAAAGCTAGAATTATTAACAAATTTTCTAACTAAATGCTGGCCAACTTCATAAGAGTCATGCTCGCCATAGTAAAACCACAAATGGCAGCCCTTAAAAATCGTCATTATTTTTTGATAAGCCCGGCCGCCCGGATTTTTGAATTCATTGACAAAACACGAAAGCCAAATTTGGCTAAAAAACAAATCCATATCCGGAATGTCTTCAGCTAAATACCAGGGGTCTTTGGCGTTTAGGTATTTCATACTGACCGCAACTGACTTAATACTTTCTTTTTTAGCTTACTAAGTTGATAAACATTAAGGTTAAGCTCGCTGGCCTCTTTGGTTTCTTTTAACAACAAAATAAGATTGTCCCGGTAACCGTCCAATTGATGACTCTTGAGGATTTGTAGATAAAAAGTAAAGTCAAATTCTTGCTGATTTAATAGGGCTAAAATGTCCAGCTTGTCTTTTTCTCCTTTGGCCGAACCCTTTCTGTCTTCATAGGCCTGCTGTTTTAAAATAAGCAAAATCTCTAATCGAGGCGCCTGAAAACCTTCCGCCGCCTTTAAATGCTCCTGAATAAATTCGATCGGCAGGCAAAACTGGGAATAAAAAGGCAGGTAAATATCAACGTCAAATTCACCGAAATTAATCTCGTATTTTTTCAGCCGTTCATTTTTATTAACCTGGTGATTTTCTTTCAATTTATCCAATTCGTCAAAATCAACAATAATGTCTATATCTTTGGATTTTAAAGCCCGGGTGTAAAAAAAGACGGCCCAGCCGCCAATTAAAATAAATTGATAATCTTTTTGGAGTTTTTTAAGCAGTTGAAAACTTTTTTCCGTGACAAAATTTTGATAATACTCCGCCATATCTAAAAAATTTTTTTCTTTAGGGATTCTAGAAAATCTTTGGCCTGCCAATCCTTAAAATTCCATAAATCAACATAAAGCTGGGATAAGGGCAACTGATTATATGACAAAAGATAATCGTCCGGTTTAACAACAATCAGATTAGACGTTCCTTTTTGAAAAGGAAATCTTTTTTTTATCTCCGCTAAATTTTTAGAATAAATGTGAACTTTGTCAAAATCGGCCGGGGCGGGGCCAAACCGCCGCTGATAAGCGACATAACCGCCCAAAATAACATCATTGGGCAGCTGGCCGACAATGCTGGCGGGCGGCAAGCTAACCCGCGTTTGATAAATAATCTCTTTGGCTAAATGCCTGAAAGTCGCCCAAATGGTTAGTAATTTTTCCTGATCAACTACTTCAAAAAAGCGGCCGGTTACTTTAATAGCGCCTGTCTGGCGGGGCACTTTTAAAGCGTTAAAAACCGTGCTAACCGAAAAACCGAATTTTTTAGCCAAATCCTTTTGCGTAAACTTAAAAACCCTTCTTTCCAAGGACTGATACATTATTTCCCGCCAAATTATCTCTTTTTTAGTCATATTTGTACTATTTGTACCTCAAACAAGGTTAAGTGGCTAACATTAGCCAAATAATAATATTTTGTTTCTATTTTTATAGATAATTTTATACCTCATTTCGATTATATTCGAAAGTCAATAAATTGTCAATTAAGCTTTTTATTTTAACAGTCCCCTTAGTCGCGTCCACCCCGCACCACTCTCTCGCTTTGCTCGTTCGGGTGCGGGGCAGGCCTCCACTCACCTAATAATTATTATAACTTCCTAACAATTCCTTTAGTAGCATCTACCTCTACCCTATCCCCGTCTTTTAACACTTTAGTGGCGATTTTAGTGCCAACCACGCTTGGAATCCTTAATTCCCTGGCCACAATGGCCGCGTGGCAAGTGACCCCGCCATCATCAGTAACAATGGCCGAGGCCTTTTTCATAGCCGGCACTAAAGCCGGAAAGGTGGTATGAGCCAGCATAATATCGCCTTTATTCATTTTTCCTACATCTTCCACTTGATTGATTATTTTAACAATTCCCTTGGCTTTGCCCGGATAAGCGCAAGTGCCTTTTAACTCATTAATTTTTTTGATCCTTTTAACTTTTTCCAAATTCAAGCTTTTTAAAAATAACTTGGCTTTTTGGCCAGTATAAATATCGGCTTTTTTGCCGCGCTGATAAAAAACGCAAAACTCCATCCGTTTATTAAGCAAATCAGCGGGAAAAGCGCCTTTGGTTAAGGCCGGCGTAACTTCCCAACAGGACATAAACCAAACCTGGTTTAAGGAAAGACCCAATCTTCTGCCGATTTCCTTGTACAAACCCTCGGCCGCGTAGCAGGCAAAAAACCAAGCGTCTTTGCGGTATGATTTTAAATAAATAATGTCGCAGGCGGTTTTAAACAATCCCTGGGTTTGTTGGTCCAATTTTAATTCTTTGATAATTTTGGCTTTGGCCGATTTTATTTCCGGGGTTTGAGAGCGCAAACGGTTTAATTCTTTTTGAATGTTGATTTTTTGCTTTAACAAGCCGCGCCAAATCTCCAAATAATAGTCCAATTCGTAAGCCGGCCCCATATAAGTGTACGATTGCCAACGCCACTTGTTAAAATGGGTTTTAATTTTTTGCCTGATTTTCGGCTGAAGATTTTTTAAGCCGGCTTGAATGGTTTTAATGTCTTTTAAAAAAAGTTTTTTGGCCTGCTGATTTTGATTAATCAAATTTAACACCTTCAGCGACTCTATTTCTTCATTAACCGCCAAGCTTGATTTTTCCGGCGTGGTTAAAATACTGAAACATTCAACAAAATTCAATAAAGAATTTTTCTTAACGATTATTTGTTTAAGCTGCTGCTGTAAAAAATTGGAAAAATCCTCGCCGTCGGAATCCAAAAACCAAGTGGTGGGCAAAGCATAGCCGTGGCTGATAACAAATAAATTGATAAATTTTTTATATAATTTTGACAATTGATCATTAGTTAAAGCGCGGACTTCTTTCCTTAATAAATTCCTGGAAAATTGAAAAAGCTCTTGATTGTAAGCCAGCGTTTTTTTATGAACATCATGAATCTTTTGAGGATTTTTAATAATAGCTTCTAAGGTGGCATTAATCAGACCTCTAAGCTGGCTAATGGGAAAATAAGTGCCGACATTATCATAGCCTTTTTGTATCCAGATTGCTTCTCTTATAATGGCTTTGAGTACCGTCGGCGATTGGTAGACCATCATATCAAAAAGCGCCGGACTGCCCATTTGCAAATGAGTGCGGGTGATTTCAAAATTTTTCCGCCAAACTTTTTTCATAATCACTACTAATTACGAATTGATTACGAATATACGAATGAAGAAAGTGATAAAAATTCGTATATTCGTACAGATTAGTAATTCGTAGGTTAAATTTTTTTAACTATCCCTTTAGTAGCGTCTACCTCTACCCTATCGCCGTCTTTTAATACTTTCGTCGCCATACCCGTGCCAATCACGCAGGGGATGTTAAACTCCCGGGAAATAATGGCCGCGTGGCAGGTTAATCCCCCTTCGTCAGTCACAATGGCCGCCGCTTTTCTGATGGCCGAAATTATTCTGGGAGAAGTGGCGGCTGATAATAAAACATCGCCATCGCTCATTTCTTTCATATCTTCAATGGTATTCACGATCTTAACAATGCCTTTGACTTTTCCCGGACAGGCGGATTGACCAAAAATCTCGCTTAAGGCCCCGCGCTTTATTCTCTCTTTTTTAATGTTCTGCCGATCAAACTTTATCGCTTCCTTGCCCTGATAAATCCTGACCTTTTTGCCAACCAGCACAATAATATGGAATCTCATTCTTTCATTGATTTTATCAACGTTAATAATTTTGCCGGAAAGACCTCTCTCAACCTCCTCCAAAGTCATTGACCGGACTTGCGCCAAAGACAGACCAAGCCGGCGGCCGATTTCTTTTTGCAAAAATTCCAAATGATAATACGATTTGGATTGCCAATCCTTGCGCCGGGGCTTGAAGTAAATAAAGCGGCTGGCGATTTCCACAAATCTTTTTTCCCTTTCACTTAGGTTTAGTTTGGCAAAATACGATTTTCTTTTCTTTAAAAGTTCCAAACGTTCTTTGGCCAATTTTTTTAATTGGCGGGCGGGGTTGATTTTTTTCTTGGCGTAAAATTTCATTGTTTCTATAAAATCGCGTTCGCCCATGGCCGGGCCGCTGAAAACATAAAACACCCAAGCGTATTTTTGGGCATGCTTTTTTAACCGGCGGTAAATTTGCGGGTGGTTTTTTCTAAGCTCGGCTAAAACAACTTCTGTCCTCCGGCTTAATAAATGCTTGGAGAAATGCTGATAGATTTTCAGAAGGGACTTTTCCTGCTCCAAAGCAAAAGAGTCCTCGGTGGGCTGGGTAAAAACGCCAAAGGCCTTAGCTGCTTCTTCCTGCTTCAGCCATTTTCCTAAAATTGACCTTAATTTATCTTCCACGTAATGGCTGGTATGGAAATCCAGAATCGGGAGCGTAACGCCCCAGGCGTATTCCAAGGCGTTATAATCAAAATACTTTTTATAAATAGTTAAAATTTTATCAGAAGAATATAAAGATAAATTATCTTCAGTCAAAACCAAGGTATAGGCGTTCATTACCGCCCCTATTTTAAAAGTTTGATTCAAAATATTTTCTAAAACTCCGATGTTTTTATCAATCATTCTGGCAAGTTGTCTATTGGCCTTCTCCCATGTCTGGGGAATGTCAATGTAAAACATCTTCTGGTTATCGCTTTTAATCCCCAGATAAACCTGGCTAATATCAACCAATTTGGGCTGTAATGTTATCGCGTAAACCCAATTGTAATTACGCCAAAAAGGCGAATAATAATCTATAGCAATAGATTCCCATTTCTTCATATCTTTTGAAAAATAAAAATTTCACGCTCCACCCTCTGCCCCTCCCTTGAATAAACAATTGACCCTCTTGGTTCGTCGCTCAACGGCTCAACAATAAAACCGATTGACTTAATCTGTTCCAAAATGTCCATCAATTGGCCGTTGATAATCGGCAGAATAATCACCGCTCTTCCACCTGGCTTCAGCACCTTATAAAACTCCTGAAACGACTTAATATACAAATTTGATAGTTCCGATATTAAGTTTTGAGCTTTGAGCTTTGAGCTTTGAGTTGGCCCAAGATACGGTTCCGTCACAATCGCATCAACCGATGATTGCTCAATCATCATTGAGAGATCCTTAGCATCCAGCTGATAAATCTTAACGCCGCTAATATCCAAGCCATACTTGGTTTTTAGCCAATTAAGATTATTTTGAGCAAAAGCCACGGCTTTTTGGGAAATGTCGCCGCCCAAGATATTTTTGTATCCCAGCAGCAACGCTTCCTGCAAAATCGTGCCTGAACCGCAGAACGGGTCTAAAATCGTGCCAACAGAATCGGTCTGGCTTAAATTGATCATAATCTTGGCAAGTTTGGGCGGCAGCATACCACTCTTGTCGTCGCGGGTTGGCCGGCCATAATCGCGCTGGGAATATTCTTCAAATCCCTGGATGCTGACGGTATAGCCGAGATAATAATCGTCTTTGTCTTTAATCACGACAATGTCCGCGCCACTTTCAATCAGCCGCTCTTTTTTGACAATGACCGACGACAGCGTTTTTTCTTTGGAAACCACCAATCTTGAATTAACGCCCTTTTCCTTTAACCAGCGCTTGATGGTAAGGCCGATTTTCTGAAATTCCTTGACATCAATATTGCCATACAAACTAAATCCAAACTGAAACTTCTTATCTTTAATATCTAAATCTTTCAATCTTTTTACAATGAGCTCAAGAATATTATTTGTTAATTGGAGGTTGGAATTTGGATCTTTTTTGTAACTTAGAATTTGTAACTTGGAAATTTTAACAGTTCCTCCCAGCCTTTCCTGCAACTCTTTAACATTAAGCTGGCTATTTGTTTCAATTAAAAAAACTTCTCTGGTTGCCAAAACCTCCTTAAAATCAATATTCTCATGTGCCAATGTTCTAATAATTTCTTGCCTGGAGAGCGCCGGCACATGGCCTAAAATAAATCCCGTACCACTTTTTTTGAATAGCGTTATACCCATAAAAATTGTTTCTATCTATCAATAAAAAATTAGTGGATTAATGCTAAATGACAAAAGTGGTGCGGGATAAAGGCGTATTTTGAGGGTTTTTTACTAAACATAATTAATTTGATTTTACTGGTTTTTTAGGGGATTGACAAGGAATAATCAATAAACTAATATTTAAATGTAATAACTATCAGAAAAGCGTATGATGGTAAACAATAAAAGGCCTCTTTTTCTTTTGGAAGAGGAATTGACTTATAAGTTAAGGGGTATTTTTATTGAAATTAGCCGAACACATGGATATTCTTATAAAGAAAAAGTGTATCAAAATATACTTGCCAATAAATTCAAAAATTATAAAATCAATTTTGTTCAATATCCTTTTATACCGGTAATTAATACAGAAACCGGGAATCTAATTGACAAATATATTCCTGACTTTTTAGTTGAAAATAAAATAATTGTAGAAATTAAAGCTCAAAGATATATTGCTGACATTCATATAAATCAACTAGTGAGATATCTTCACTCTACTAAATACGAGATTGGTTTTTTAGTAAATTTTGGAAGTCCTAAAGTCGAGATAATTAGAAGAATATACACCAATGACCGGAAACCGTTCTTGTTAAGATAGGCACGGATAACGCACCGCAGTTCACCGATAGCACACGGATGACTCACGGATATCAGTGCGCTATCAGCGGGTCATCCGTGGACTGCGGTGCGCCATCCGTGAACCATGACACACTATTGACAAGCTGGATGATATCTGCGAAAATAGGGTAGCTGTTGGCAAATTAACCATATTCCGCCACTGTGGCGGGATCCCCGAACCCTTTAGGGATTGGGGTAAAATTGTCCAAACTATGCAAGAACAACCACAACATTACGAACTGACTTTTATCGTCTCCGGCAACTTGGCGGAAAACGAACAGCCGCCGATCTTAAATC
>Ga0155063_110_pt1 | contig 10098 bp, 7 predicted proteins | sample RifCSPhighO2_01_FD_106031 | JGI IMG/M metagenome (GOLD analysis project Ga0155063, IMG submission 106031) | Candidatus Gottesmanbacteria bacterium RIFCSPHIGHO2_01_FULL_39_10 | reverse complement strand
GAAAAAAACTAAAATCTCAGAATATGAAAAAATCAGAAGAAACGGGCTGGTCGCGATCAAACTGGAAAAGGGAGACGAACTCAGATGGGCCAAACTCTCTTCAGGTAAAGACGAAATACTTATGGTTACTCACAACGGTAAATCCATCAGATTTCCCGAAAGTGAAGTAAGACATACTGCCCGAGATACCATGGGAGTCAGAGGAATTCTTGGGGCCGGTGATGACTACGTCGTAGGTATGGGAGTATTAAATGAAGAAAATAAATCTGACAATTTCCTGACTATCATGGAAAGAGGTATCGGCAAACAGACACCACTCCCCGGATTTCCCAAACAACATAGAGGCGGCCAGGGAGTAAAAGTCGCCATAGTCACAGCCAAAACAGGTAAAGTAGTCGTAGCCCAGATAGTACCCAAAGATTGCCAGACTATCATCCTTACATCCATCAAGGGTCAAATCGTCAAGCTCCCCATTACTTCAGTCCCCAAACTTTCCCGCGCTACCCAAGGAGTCATCCTCATGAGATTTTCCGACAAAGGTGACAGTATAGCAGCGGCAACATGCTTGAGTTAACATGAAAATTGATGGCAAATTAATTGCCTCCGAAATAAAAAAGACCCTCAAAATACAAATATCAGATTTGAAATCTAAAAACGTCACTTCTCATTTAGCAGTTATTCTTGCAGGTTCAGATCCGTCCTCTCATACATACGTTCGTCAAAAACAAAAAGTAGGGGAGGAAATAGGTGCCAAAGTCACAATTCACCACCCATCCAAATTAGACAAATTAGTCCAATTGGTCCAATCTCTAAATACCGATCCCTCAGTTCACGGCATAATTATTCAGCGTCCACTCCCGTTCGATATTCCCAAACACCAATTAGACCAATTAGTGATACCAGCCAAAGACGTTGACGGCTTCCACCCTGACTCTCCCTTCACACCCCCCATAGCTCTCGCTGTCATAGAAATTCTTAAATTTATATTTAAAAATCAAACTATCAACTACCAACTATCAACTAACAACTCTTTTTTAGCTTGGCTACAAGCAAAAAAAGTTCTCATCATCGGTAGGGGAGAGACCGGCGGCAAACCTATAGCTGATTATTTAAAAAAATTAAAAATCCCATTTACTCTCGCCCATAGTAAAACATCACCAGTCGAATTCAAAAAGCTCACTTTAAATGCAGATATCATCATCAGCGCAGTAGGGAAATCCAATATTGTACGACCATCAATACTTTCCTCAAAATCTATTCTTATTGGAGTCGGCCTACATCCAGAAGACGACAAACTCAAACCAGATTATAATCAAGAAGAAATCGCTGATAAAGTAGCTTTTTACACTCCTGTTCCAGGAGGAGTCGGTCCTGTGAACGTAGCATGTTTATTCGAGAATTTAATCCAGGCGTGTCTTTCGTTTAACGATTAAATATATTATCAATCCCCCCAAAAACCCAAAACCTATATATTCCAAATACTGCGGCAAATAGACAATAGCAACAGTACTCTTCATTGTATCATTCAACTTCCACCCATTACTCCAATTATTCACCAAAACATGATCCTTCATTTCTTTTCCAAAAATAGGAATCAAAAGTTTCATATACCAGCTATCCAAAAGTAAACTATCACTTGATAATTCATACGCCTTCCATCCCTCATCATAACTTTGAGATAGTACTAATGTACACCTTTCATTGTTACATTGTTTCATTGTTTCATTGTTAAATTCTATTTGATAATAACTCGGATTCGGATGGTCCACTTTAAATATGCTGTTATCTACCGCGGAAGGCGGACTAAAAACCGACTCAGACTGATTATTTACTATTTTTATCGATGTTAAGAAATTGTAGGGTAGGGAATTCACCGTTATTTCTCCCAAATCGTTTATTGTCTTAACTCGTCCAATTGAAATATTATCAAAATGCAGAGTATACCCAGCCCCAAACTGTTCCATCGGGGGTATCACAAAATAAGATATGTTTGTTTCTTGGTTATTGTTTCTTGTCTCTTTTGGCAAGTATGTTTCCACATCCGCCCTCTCACTATTTTTATTTATTACAGCAAAAAGCAGACTCTTTCCTTCTATATTTCTGCTCTTTACACTCACCAAATATGAAAGTCTATGTGTCAAATAGGGTAGGGGAACATCCAAACAGTTACTCGACCCCTTGCTGGAAAATCTGAGGAAATTCTCACTAGCTTCACTTATTATTTCTCTGCTGAATTCTCCTTTATTAAATTCATCACAGGATATAGGCTTGCTTTGAACAAAATTATCAGCATTAATATTTGCTGAATAATAACCAGTCACCTTAGGCACTCTTACTTCAATTTTTCCATCTTTTATGGACTTTAATAACACCTCACCAGATAACCTCTCCCCGTCCAAATATACCTCCGGAGGTTTCTCTACAGATTTATCCAAATCATTCGCATCGATTTCCCTCACTTCATCCGTAAGTGTCGGCGGTATAAGCAAGGAGTAGCCTTCCAAACTTTTGGGTATTTGCGCCTTAAAAACAAATTGATTTCCTTTATCTTCGATATCAAACTCCAGCTCCTCCTGCTTCCTCCCAGTAAAAAGTGAACGGAAAGGATAATAGATATCAAAATCACACCTTTCATTGTTACATTGTTGCATTGTTGCATTGTCCATTCCTATATACTCCCCAAACTCCAAATACGCTTTATCATAATTATTCCATTTATATACTGGGAATATTCTACTCAAATCTTCGCTGATATGCATATGTTTACCATCATCAGTATCTTGTCGTTTAAATATATATATCGGAAAAGCTTTATTCGACTCAATAATTTTATCTATCTTGAAATTTAATGATGTATTCAAATAATCGAATAAATTTTTATTCGTTCCATATACCTTTGCGCTCCGACAACTTATCAAATTTGGATCATATAGAATCCAGTCTACGTCATATTTATCAAATATTGCCTCTATATTTTTATAGTTTTCACTTCGTATGGCATTTATAACTTCCCAATAATAATTTTCAGATGAATTATTCCAAACATCAAATGTTCTGGATAGTATCGGCTGTTTTATACCATACCAATAAAATCCGGAACCAAAGTAACCCCACTTATATCCATACCAACCCTCTGCACAGTCCTGAGGAAAATCTGCTATCCGACCATCCTTTTGGTTTCTAAAATACCCCATTACATCAAAATAATTTTTAGGTATGCTGATAAAAAGTTTTTTATAGAATAAATTTCCACCAAAAACCGGCATAAAAGTATATATGATAAACACTAATAAAATAAAGAATAACACTCCCGAAGATAATTTTTGTTTGATCCTATAAACCATTCCGACCAGAAATACAAATCCTACAGCCAAAAATATACTATAGTAAAATGATAAACTGACAGCATACTTTGTAAAAGGCGTCCGAAATGCCTGAGCATATGCTGGTACAATTTTCCCAAGCATATCAGATATAAAAGAAAAGGGTATCTGACCAGAATTAAGTAGTATAAAAAATAATATAAAGCAAAAAGCAAAGCTTTTTATAATATAATTTTTTATTTTTAAGATCGAATAAACAAATCCAAAAGCTACAACAGCAAAAAATCCATAGCTTAAGATCTTTACTTCAGGAAATTTCCCATGTTCAATCCACGGACGCATAACATAATCATTCAGTTCATACATATCAAAATAAAATCCACGAAGCAAACTTACATTCTGAAGATTTCCATATTTTTTATTTTTATCTATGAAATCCTGTGTGGACATAATATTGCTATATGCATCTGTAGTTCCGCCACCTCTTGATACCTGATAATATCCGAGTGGCAATATCCAGTAAGCATTAACTATCAGAGTTAATAAAATTATGAACGCAGCTTTTTTCATAGCCCCAACAGACTTCACGTGCGCTACATAAGAAATTAAAAGTATGACTAAAGAAAGAAAATAAACAGCAAAAAGCGACGGTATAAATCCGCTAATAGATGCCAAAAAATTTAAAACAATAAACCAAAATATTCTTTTTCTATCTACCTTCTTAATTAGCAAAATAACCATAAAAAACAACCATGGTAAAAAGGCAAACTGGGTAGTATAGGCCTCAAGCGGCAGGTAAAATATCTGTACCGTACCAAGGTTTATCATATAAAACAAAGCTGCGATACATGAAGCATAAGGAATCATTTCATGCATGATCTTTGATCTTTGATCAAAAAACATAACAGCCATATGTCTAAACAGATAAAACATACCTAAACCTCCTATATAAAGGCACAAAAGCATAAATACCGTTCGTATCCCCCATTCAGGCAAAATAGAAGACAGCACATATGTCACTAAAGTATGGGGAAGCAAAGCCGCAAATCCATGCCCTCCCAGCGTACCCAGTCCATAATTTTCCTGCCAGGAAGCAAAAATAGAACGCGTGAGATTTAGACCTAAATTAAACTCAGGGTTAATCGCATCCCATCCGGTAAAATACTTACCCCCCACAAAATTGGCCATCACTATAACGGCAAAAATAATATGGAATATTAAAAGTGGTAAGTATTTCTTATTATTGATAGTTGACATACATGCCTTCCCCTCCTGCTTTCTGTTCATACGAAGGAGGAATATATCCGCACTCACTAATCAGTAATTCCTTATCCCCCGGCAAAATAAATGCTTTCTTACATACTGTTCCTTCTTTATAAATTGCGCTTTTAATATATTTCAAGTCAGAATGATTAGTCCTATCCACAAAAATTTCCGGTGTCGGATTATATAGATAAGGATAACGTGACAACACCCACTTGGCGTAAGGACTATGTTCGAGTGAATTTTCAAATTTGGGAGCAAGAAAACTATTCATCGGCAGTATGTAGATTTGAGACATCGCAAATATAATTAGAAGGAATACGCCCTGTAAATTTGGTCTAATTCTATTAACAAAAAAATATATTAAAAAGGGGATTATGAAAAGTATATGCCTAGTCGGCCCGTATCCCGCTGTACCATAATGCCAGGCAGGATTAGTCTGATAAGCAAAAGCTGTAACCACTACCAGAATAAGCATCCATAGATTTTTTGCCTCTTTTCGGACACTTGCCAAAAATGCAAAAAGGCCTCCTATAGTCAATATTGGCGCATACCAAAAAAGACCTATATTTAGGTCAAAGAACTGTTCAAATAATTTTCTTACATGCACATTTTGTAATCCAAATCCGTAAATCCTTGTCCATCCATCATCAAGTATCGTCCAGGGTGTAAATACACCAAACGCCCAATAATTAAAAATATAAGGCACAAATATCAATAGTCCAAGAAATAAGATCGTAAGAATAGCGTTTTTTAAATTTTTCCTATTTTGATAAACAAAATACATCAAACTTCCCAATGCCAAGACAACAAGAGGTTGACTCTGCCATGAGGCCATACCAAAACATAGTATGGATGGTATTAATTTGTTTTTATAAAAAAGAAATATACCCAAAAGTAGAAAACTAATGTAATAAATATCCGGTCCGGGCCATATAATAAAAAAGATGATGGGTGAAAGATATACAAGCGTCAAAAAAACAAGTCTTTGAAAGAACCCGCTTATAAAATATTTTAAAATAAAAGCCACCGTAACAGTTAAAATTATAAGATTTGTTAGTCTCAGTGTAATCAGTTGATCCATATAAAAAAATTTCAAAAAGAGACGCACCGGAACAGAAAGTAGCGAATAGAAGAAAAAATGCACAGGATAACTCCTGCCATCCTGTCCCTTCATATAATACAAAAATCCCCCATTCTGATCAGTAGAGGCAGGATCGGTGAAGTATCCCGCGTTCAAATATTTCCTAAGTTTGTTATAATCAACATCCGTCAAATCGACACCACCATGAGAAATGAATGATTCGCTCATGCCGAAGTATTCCACAATATCCCCCCCAGAGTTAGAAGTCGGGTAGTTAAGGAAAAATACAAAAAGGAGGGTAGTTATTATAAAAAAAATTATGAGTGTGATTTTGTTGCCCATAGATTAGTTGACAGTACTTTTTCATACATTTTTGCGGTATTTTTGTATGATCTCTTTTCCCTTACTATTTTTGTCATATTCACTATTTTATTTTTGATTCCATTTTTCAGTACATTTTCACTCATGGTTATACATGACTTCTTATTAAGCTCAAAAACAAAATCTCTCTTCCTAAGACCCACTTCACCAAAAACACTCCGGAAATCATTCGACTCGAAGATTTCACTGAAGTTATCAGATACAATGAAGGGTTTCTGATAAGAAAAAAGAAGAGATAACACTCCCGAAGCAGTCATAAAATAACGATATGGAAGTACCAAAAGATCAGAAGCTGAAAAATAATAACCTATTTTATTTTGGGGTATATACCCTGTTATTTTGAAATTCTCGGCTGTCTCAATTTCATTTAATACTTTCTGGTAATACGTTTGATAAAAAGGTTCATCTTTCATAGTTGGACTTATACCTCCACCCACTATGCAGTGAACTTTACGTTTTAATATCGCATCAATTTCTTTAAAGTAACTTACAAATATATCAGCTCCCTTAAACCAGTTCACATAACCAAAAAACATGATCACATAGTCATTTTGAGGTATGCCTAGTCTTTTTCTTGCTTCACTTTTAGTCAGTAATTTTACTTTTGTATCCACACCATGGGGTATGAATTCTATCTTGTCTCTATCAATCCTTCTTTCTAACTTTTCCTTAAGCGGCTCCTCCAAAACTACGACTCTCTGGCTAAAAATTCCCAAAAATGCATAAAAAATATGAAAATAACTATTATATATTTTCCCTTTGATGCTGTCTTTTAAACTTTTACCAAGTCCAATATGTCCCGAAATCTTCCTTACATCCATAATTACATGATGCAGAGTCACCGATGCTTTTTTTCCAAATAGTGAAAGACATCCCAAAAATAATAGTACCGAAGTTGTAGGAAATATATGCCCATACATGGCAAAATCAAATTGTATATGTATATTCCTTACCAGTCCAAAACTTCTCATCGTTTTTAAAATCTGCAGCCAAAGAAGAGGGGAGCCACGTCTAAAACAGCGCACAACCAGCACGTTATCTTCTTCATACGCTTCCGGTGAAGAAATTACATCAGCCAGGACCACCACCTTCCTCTTCATATGTCTAGCAATATTTTTCGCATATGAAGCAACACCGCTTGTACCACGGGAATACAACTCTCCCTTTTTGGGGTAGAGAGTGATCATCATAAGCGTATCCGGATTGTTATAAAGACTTATTAATTTTTTCATAATGGTTTCTACACTCAAAAGTTCTCTTTTAAGTGCAAAAACCAACAAACGAGAAAACAAACAAAAGACCTACTTTAGGCCAAGCAGCGGGCGCATTTGCCCGCAACTTGACGCCTAAGCGTCTTTTGCCATTTTTACGCAGTTTAATTGGTTGTCCTTTCGGACGAAGCAAAGGGCGCGATCTTCTGCGCCCTTTGCTTGTTTTGTCCAGCTACCTACCGATTCGGGTCTGCATGGTAGCTGAACTCGTCCACATTGTGAAGACCATCCAACAACGTGGACAAATCGCGCGCAAAGAATTTCTTCGGACCGCCATCCACCCACATCTCAACGTAGCCCAAGCCGGCTTGCGGTACGTGTACCGTCTGCCAACATGGGTCCCCAGGGGGACAGTACGTCGCCGAGCCTGGCACCTTTGCCGAGTAGCGCCATGCCCAATTCAGCTTGTCTGGTGAATTCTTCCATTCATTCTTTCGAGCGAGCCCGCCGATCATGGCGGTTGCCTGGAGGTAATCATCCGGTTTGACTTGATCGAGTCCGGGCATGACCCAACCGGGGCAATTTGTATTGCCTGGCAGGGTCGCGTACGGCCCGAGACGATCATAGTATGGAACATCGGGCTGCCCGCTGTTTGTGTTGCGCCGATAAAGACCAAACCGAAATTCGCGGGTGACCAACTCACATTGATCCGCAGGGTCGAGCCACTTGCTGGCGTTCTTCGTCCCGTAAGTGGGACCGTAGCGAAAAGTGGTACCCCATTGCAGGGTCGTTTCTTTTACTTGCGGATCACCGCCCCAATACATCACTACCTCGTCTTCGACGGTGGCGGCGGTATATTGATAACCCGACAAAAGTGGGATCGTGGTGCCCCGATACTGAGGGAGAAGCTCGACGACGAGCTCGCAGGCTTCCCACGACACTTGCGGCGAGCTCACGACGATAACCTTCCCGGTGAGACCATGGTCCGCGAGAGTTTTATCCTTCGCGGGACATCCAACATCCAACCCGGTCCAGTGGGGGATAAAGGGGCTATAAATCCGCCCCGCTACCGCTCCACCGCCACCTGCCACTGCCACCGGCGTGGTGGTGGGCTGTGCGCCCGCTGCGGGCTGCGGCGCGAACAGCCGCGCCTCCAACTCCGCCACACAGGCAGCCTGCGTGGCGAATTTCGGGCCAGTCCACCACGTGAACTGACCCATTTCGAACCAGATGACACACTGTTGCGCGATCAACTCCTTCACCCTCTCGGGCGAAGGTGGATCGGCCGGCGGCGCCGCCTGCGCGTTCTGCGCGGGCGCGGCCAACGCCGCCACCACAAGCAGCGCCAAAAGCGCTGCCAAAACGAAAAGTTTTTTCGTCTTCATTATAACCTCCTATAGACTTTCCCACTGAAGACTTTGTGGGAAAGTTAATCGGTTTTTTTTGCTACCTTCGCGGCGGAAATCCTGACTTAGCGATTTCCGGGTAGCGTACCTTGTGGCAGTAAGCCCGCGCTGAACACTATTCTTAGTGTCCAAAGCGGGCTCCTGCCCAAATTATTTTCTGCGTTTCTCGTTTGTTAAAGAGCAAAACAATAAACACCTTTACTCATCGCAATTTCGACAAGCAAGATGAATAACTGTCTTTCTGGGCAAAACCCAGAAAAAAATCCACTTACTTAAATGAATTTTTTCCCAAGTTCAAACATAAAAGTTTGATCAATTTACAAAATAATTTTCATAGATTATGATATGAGTATGCTTTCGCAAAACGATATCAAAATCATCAAAAATCTTCTTAAAGATGTATCTACTAAAAAAGACCTTAAAAGATTTGAGACTAGAGTTACAAAAAGATTTGATCAAATAGATAAAAAATTTGTTGATCTTTTCGATTTCCTCGACAAAGATGTCATGAAACATAAAAGAAGAATAAAAACCATAGAAGAAAGTCTAGGAATTACCCCTGATCTCTCCAATTAAAATTGACTTCCTTCTAAAGACCAAAGACCAACAACTAAAGACTAATATGTATTCACTTTTCAAGGAGCAATTGCATCGCAATCGCGACGCAGCCACGTACTGAACTTGTTCTAGTACTGTGGTAAAGTGCAAAATTTTATAAAATAGGCATACAGTTTTTTGTTTGAGATTCGAGGGTCTCACCCTTCGCGGGATATTGACCCCTCGTTTCTCGCTGCAGCGCCTCCCTCAGCGCTGCCAGGCGTTCCATGTCTCGCGTGCGAGACATGAAAACCAGTCCTGAGAGTTGAAATACCATTCGCACGCTTCTCGCATCTCCGGCGGCGTCGTCGGAGTGGGTGTTTGAGTTGGCGTCTCGGTCGGCGTATTCGTCGCTGTATTTGTCGGCGTCGCCGTTTGAGTCGGTGTGTTCGTCGGCGTCGCGGTGGACGTGCTTGTACTCGTCGGCGTGTCGGTTGGAGTCCCAGTCGGCTCTTCGGTTGGAATTTCCGTTGGAACTGCCGTTTCGATCGGTGTATCCGTCGGCATATCGGTCGGCGTGCCGGTTAGTGTATTTGTCGGCGTATTCGTAGGCGTCCCCGTTGGCTCCTCGGTCGGAGGTTCCGTCGGGATCGCCGTTTCCGTCGGCGTATTCGTCGCCGTCGGTGTGTTGGTCGCCGTATCGGTTTGTGTACTGGTCGCCGTGTTCGTCGGCTCTTCAGTTGGAACCTCGGTTGGCACCTCCGTAGGTTCCTTAGTCGGAGTCTTCGTCGCCGTCGGTGTGCTGGTCACCGTACCGGTCGACGTAGACGTGGGCGTTGGTGTATTCGTCGGCGTATTGGTCGTCGTGCTGGTCTGCGTTGATGTATTTGTCG
>Ga0155063_105_pt6 | contig 11692 bp, 9 predicted proteins | sample RifCSPhighO2_01_FD_106031 | JGI IMG/M metagenome (GOLD analysis project Ga0155063, IMG submission 106031) | Candidatus Gottesmanbacteria bacterium RIFCSPHIGHO2_01_FULL_39_10 | reverse complement strand
CATAAGGCGTTAATGGAAAAGGGGTTTATTTCACCGATACAAACAGTAAGAATCGTCCCCACATTTAGGGATACATCCTATGAAATAGAACCAGGCGTAGTATACGGCTACGATCCAGCTACGGGAAAACCCAAACATACGGCAATGTCTGTGGATGAAAGAACACAATCTCAATATCGGGTTGAAATCAGAGATGTCAGCAATGCAGAAACCATGGCTTTTATCGAAAGATACAATGCTAAAGCCAAGGACCTAAATGATCCTTCTAAAACGTTTGTTGTGACCAGCTGGGCAGAGCTTCCCATGGCTGAGTCTTTTGTACAAAAAAACGGGGGTGCTGTAAAAATTGAATCGCCCCATATGACTGTCTGCTGCAAGGGACCAAGGAGTGAAGTCTCATCAAATAATACTAAACCCAGTTCTATTACCACTTATGCAATTGATAACAATAAATTGTCTTATATTTACAATCCGGTAACTAATGAATCCAGATATGACTACACGGCATCCCAAAATGCTTTAAATGCAAATCCTCGACTTGAATATAAAGATAAAAACGGTCAAACAAGAAGTCTACTGGATATAGATGCGCCTGACCCGGTGGAAGCACCAGGCGATTTTCTTAATAATTATTATGAAAGCAAAGATCAGGCCAGTAATGCCTTTTTTGAAGATGATCCTCAATATAATAAGAGATGGCATATGTATCTAGCCGATAAATTGCATAATTGGCTAGAAAAAAGCTCTCGATCGTCAACGGATTTTAAGGACGAAATAGTCCGTGAACTAGGATTAGACAGAGCTTATGGCGAATATAGAGGTATAAAACCTACGGGATATAAGTCTCCCCTGGACACCTCGTCCAACACTTCTACGAATTCTTATACTGATGATTGGAATTCTACAATAGATGATGAAGTGGGAAGCGGAGAAGAAACCACAGAAGAAATTCCGCCGGAAGAAGAGATAACAGTAACCCCGGAGACGCCTACGAAACAACCAAGCAGTGATACCTCAAGTTGTCCTCCCGGCGCCCAATTTACATGCTCCCGCTAAAGCTTTTATCTCGTGCCTACGGTAAATAATGCCAGAAGAGCAAAAGAGGCAAAAAGAGAAGTCGCGATGCTAAAGACGTTGAGAATAACAGCTATATAGGCAAGATAACGACTCGTTATAAAAGGCTGTGCTGATATATTTTTTCTCCCAACTTTTCCCTGATAACCTACCGGAATATTAATCTTTTTTTCCGGGAGTTTTAGTGCCGCAGTGGCCAAAATAAGTCCGGGAATGGATAAAAATAAACTAAAGGCACCGGTGATGGAAAATACAAATGATGTAATTCCCAGAATATATGCCGCTATAAGTTTCCCCATGATTTCAATGTATACCAACTAATGATAGCTGTCAATAAAACTTACTGGGGTAACTGAGGGTAATGGCATTTCTTCCACTTCTTTCCGCTGCCGCACCAACAAGGATCGTTGCGGCCGAGTTTCTTTTTAGAATTAGTCGGACTGGATATGTTTGTTTTCTGATTCGTAATCTGTTGCTGAGCAGATTTTTGAATAGTAGTTTGATGCTGGTGCTGCAGCGCCTGCACTTGATCTGGAGCTAGTTGAACTTGGACTCTAAATATACGCTGAGTAATCTCATAGTCAATCGCAGTGACCAGACTTTCAAACATAGTGTAGGCTTCATTTTTGTATTCAACAAGCGGATCTTTTTGGCCGTAACCCCTAAGACCAATACCTTCACGCAGATCATCAATAGCGTCTAAATGATTCATCCAGAAGTTATCAACAACTGAGAGACAAACCCATCTTTCTACCTGGCGCATCACTTCAGGTGTCATCTGTTTTTCCTTTTGGGTATAAATATCTTCTGTGATTTTGGTGAGAAAGGAGATCATTTCATCCGCTGATTTATGTTCTCCAAGTTTGGTAAGCAGGTCTTTTTGAGAGTTAGGATCAAAGGGTATCATGGATATAAAATCAGTGTGGATCTTTTCCAATTCCTGTTGGCTGAATCCTTCACTAGAGTGCATTTGGACTAAAATAGTGACTCGGGAAATTAATTTATCCAAAATCATGTTTTTCAAGTCTTTACCTTCCAGAATTTGACGTCTGAGTTTATAAACAATCTCTCTTTGTTTGTTGAGAACATCATCATATTCGACTAAATGTTTACGAGTATCAAAGTGAAAACCCTCAACTTTAACTTGAGCTTGTTCTATGGCTCTTGAAACCATAGAGTGTTCAAGCGGGACATCTTCCGGAAGTTTAAAAATAGTCATGAGCTTGGCCACCTGATCTCCACCAAAAAGGCGCATAATATCGTCATCAAGTCCTACGTAAAAACGAGAAGAGCCGGGATCACCCTGACGGCCTGATCTACCCCTCAATTGATTATCAATACGCCTGGATTCATGACGCTCCGTACCTATGACATGCAGACCGCCTAAACGCATCACTTCTTCGTGTTCTTTATCCCAATCCGCTAATATTTTTTTGTATTCTTTATCTGATAAATCTCCCTTTTCCTTTTTAGTACCGCCCAAAATAATATCTACTCCGCGTCCTGCCATATTGGTGGCTACTGTGACTGCCCCTTTTTTGCCTGCCTCGGAAATGATAGTTGCTTCTTTTTCATGATTTTTGGCGTTAAGCATCTGGTGGGGAACTCCTTTTCTTCTAAGAAGCTCTGATAAATATTCATTTTTTTCGATAGATGTAGTACCGACTAAAACCGGTTGACCTTTTTTGTAGGCTTCGGCAATATCCTTCACTACGGCATCAAATTTGGCTTTGCCAGTCTTATAGACGCTATCCGGATGATCAATTCTAACCATGGGTTTATGGGTGGGAATAACCACCACGTCCAAATTGTAGATTTTGTGAAACTCTTCTGCTTCTGTGGCTGCAGTGCCTGTCATGCCAGCCAGTTTTTCATACATGCGGAAATAATTTTGGAGAGAAACTGTAGCCAGAGTACGGGATTCCTGCTGGATGGGAACTCCTTCTTTGGCCTCGATAGCCTGATGAAGACCTTCGGAGAAACGTCGACCATGAAGCATGCGGCCGGTAAATTCATCTACTATTATGACTTGGCCGTCTTTGACGACATATTCTTTATCATTATGAAAAAGAGTACGGGCTTTGAGCGCTGCCTCAATATGATGGACCGTCTCAAAATCTTTTTCGTATAAATTTTCAACCCCCAGCATTTGCTCTACTTTCATTATTCCCTCTTCAGTCAAATGGGCGGTGTGCATTTTTTCATCCACGACATAATTCTTCGGATCCTGAGTGACTCTCTCGGTCATGCGGGCGTAGTCATAATATTTTTTGGTAGGCTCGGTATCGGGGGCGGAGATGATATGGGGGGTACGAGCCTCATCAATAAGGACTGAGTCAACTTCATCAACTACAGCATAATGATAGCCTCTTTGGCTTACCTGGGAAATGTCGGAAATCATGTTGTCCCGAAGGTAATCAAATCCAAATTCGGAGTTGATACCATATGTAATATCGGCAAGATAAGCTTCTTTTCTGGTTATTGGCTTTAAGTGTCTAAGCCTTGAATCTGTCGCTGATTTGTCCTCAAAGTCAGGATCAAAAAGGAATGACTGATCATGAATCATGGCGGCTGTCGATAATCCTAGAAGATGAAATATTGGTCCCATCCAACCGGCATCACGACGGGCCAGATAATCATTGACTGTCACCAAATGAACGCCTTTACCGGTTAGGGAGTTTAGGTAAAGAGCTGGTATGGAAGAAAGCGTCTTGCCTTCCCCAGTTTTTTGCTCAGCCACGCCGCCTCTGTGAAGAACAATACCGGCAATAAGCTGGACGTCATAATGACGCTCTCCAATTGTACGAAATGCCGCCTCTCTGACGAGGGCATAAGCCTCGGGGAGAATATCATCCAAAGTTTCGCCATGTGATAATCTTTCTTTAAACTCAGCGGTTTTTTCGCTAAACTCGGATAGCTTAAGCTTTTTTATTTCCGCCTCCAGAGAATTGATCTTCTCGACAAGGGGAGTGATACTGGTAAGAGTTTTCTGGTTGGAATCAAAAATTTTGGATATAAATTTAAACATAAAGAGTATAATATTTTACCATTTTTGGGGATAAATGGCTATGGAAATATTAGCTGCAGTAGATAATATAATTTACCAAAGGCTGAGAATAACTTACATCAGAAAATATATTTTTTAACTTGGCGATAAAGAGATCTAGATTAGTGCTTGGATTATCTTTCAGGAGATTTATAATTACTACACCTTGGGGATTTAATAACCCTTTGAGATTACTCAAAAATTTTTCCCCCTCAAACTCACTGGGAATTTTTTTGCCGATAAAAAGATCTACTAAAATAAGATCGAATTTGGATGAATATAGATTATTCTGATAATAATAATTGCTTACCCAATGTATTGCATCCGCAATTATCAAGCAGATTCTTTCTGTTTCAGAAAGGCCAAAATATTTTTTAGCCAAATCAAGCATCTTGGGATCTATCTCTATACCGGTTATAGAAATATAGGGATGGCGTTTTTTAAGTATTTGGATAACAGTACCTCCACCTACACCTAAAACAAGAACATTATTTAATAACTTATCTATGGGCAATTTATTAAGAGTTTTTTCCCAAATGTCTTTAACTAGTCCCCCGCTTTGAGTGAGACCATCAACAGACAGGCTGTAGTTGCCATATAGTTTTACCACCTTAATTTCACCATTTATGTCGGAAGGGATAGTTTCGACAATCTGGGGAATAAACCAGTCAAGTAATTTCATAGAATAAAAGCTTATTTTATAGAAATTAAAGATCTCTTGTCAATCCTATATTTATGATCTTTTGTATAAATGAAGAATAAGAATATCCGGCTTTTTTGGCGGCTGTGAAAGCAGCGTCGTCTTTGCCTATCCCCGGATTGAAGTTGATTTCCAAGAAATAAGGGGTGTCGCTTTTCAATCGAATATCCAGACGGGCAATGCCTGAGCCATGAAATTTTCGCCAAATAATTTTGCTATAGTATTCAATTTTTTTCCTTACAGCCGGACTTAGTTTCGCCGGACAAGATACATGAGTATTTTTGTATTCCCATGAATTGATCTCGTTTTTGGAATCAAAATTGTCTATTTTCCATAATCTCTTTTGATCGAAAATTTTGCTGAAAACTAATTCTGAGTGAGTAAGAAATTCTATTTTATTATGATTTCCGAGTATCGTGATTCTAATTTCTCTACCGTCAATATATTCTTCTACAAGAGCTGGTTGATGATAAGTTTTAAGGACATAATCAACTTGATTCCATAATTCTAGACTGTTATTTACTACTGAATTATTTTGGATTCCAATACTTCCGTCGGTTTTGACCGGTTTTACTATAAGCGGAAACGATAATCTTGTTTTTAGTTTCGATTTTATGGATTTTATTATTTGATAGGAAGGGCTGGGAATATTGTTTTCAACAAATATTTTTTTTGATTTGAGTTTATCGCTTCCGAGAAATATTGATTTACTTCCTGCACCGCTGAATGGAATTTTTAGTTTTTCCAGAACCTCGGGGATTTTATACTCGGTGTTTGGCAATTCTCCGATACCATAACAAAGATTGAAGAAAAAATCAGTTTTTATTTTTTTAAGTATGGTGTAATTTTCTTCATGTATGACTTCTAATTTTGTTTTATAGCCAATTTTTTTGAGCGTTTTCTCAATATCGTAAACTGTGGTTATATAATCTTGAAAAGATAAGACATCTTCACGACCAAGTTTGAAATTTTTATCCAGATTATAGAGGATAGTGATACCCATCATCGAAGATCTGAGAGCTCTTCTTCAAATATTTTCAGTATTGGAGTTTTGAGTTCGTAAGTAAGAGTGTTGGAAGTATGGATGCCGAAATATTTTTCCCGCAGGGATTTTTCCTTCTTTTTTACGGCTTTGAAATATTTTTTCTTAAATTCATCCATGAGGGGACCTTTGGCACCTCTTTTGGCGGCTAAATAAAAACTAAATAGCTGTTCTTCTTTGGCGGCTGCACTTTTGGCATAGGCTGAGTCGTTTTTGACCAGATCCTGCTCAAATATAGGATACAAATGTCTTTTTTTGGGAGTCAGCATATTTTCAAAAAAACTAACCTTACTGGGACTTATGCCATGGGCTAGAAACATAACATACATACGGGCGCATTTGGTACAGACTCCACACCAGCGGCGGCTTCTTGCAATATCTTCTTCGGCAAAACATGATGTCTGGTATTTGGCTATATCCGGATACCTACTATGCAATATTTTGATAATTGCCAGTTCATGTATCGGCTCGAGTAAACTAGCAAATATGGCATTACTACCCAAAACTTTGGCTGTGGCATTAGATGTAAGCACCCAATTATAACTTTGTTCATAGACGGGATTGAGGATAAATCCTTCGCCGTTTACAAAAGTATCATTGCAACTTTGCTCATGTGCCCAGAAAAGATATTTGGATTTCAGTCCAAAAAGATAGGGAATAGTAAGGAGAGTATACTGGGTAAGCTGCAGTCCCCATCCCCAAGTGTTATCGGTATCTACTTCCCGGAGCCACCCGGGGGCTAGAGGAAAGAAATGGACATCAATATCAAATTCATCAAAGAATCTTTGGGCCAGTTTATATTTATGGCGATTTTCGTGAGGAGAGCGCGGCTCACGGAAGAATATGAGATATGGCTTGATACCTAGCTCATCGGCGAGAGCAAATGTCAGAAGTGAATCTTTGCCAAAAGAAAAAGGGATTACTGCTCTTTTTTTGCTGTTTCTGTTTACATTTTTGAACCTAGTATAGCGCGGGCGACCGGTAAATTCGATCTGAAAATCTCGATTGTAAAGAAGCTTGAGCAGGTCGGCCATCTTGGATTTATTATCGGCAGTAAGATAATTTTCGGATAGGCTATAGACCATACCCTTGAAGAAAAATGGCTCAGTGATGGGAGGCGGAAAATTATATAAAATCCGGTGTCCATTGGAAAGTGATAAGTGCATAGTAAGAAAATAAGTAAGTGAGTCAGCAAATGTCTGGCGGAAGACATCAGGGAATTCTTTCCAGATAGCCGCAGGATAGGTGATGAAGTAATCTTTGCGTCCGAGTGTAATTTCTATTCCGTTGTGAAGTACTTTTCTGTTTATCTTCAGCGTTCCATTGATCATGTTTGGCCGATTTTTGTTCTGCCGCCCAAAAAAGCCTGCAGAACTTTGGGAACCCTAATTGATCCATCCTTTTGTTGATAATTTTCCAATATCACAATGAGGGCGCGCGCTAGAGCGATGGCTGTGCCATTGAGCATATGTATATATTCTGATTTACCATCTTTAGTTTTATATTTTATATTCAGTCTTGCTGCCTGATAATCTGTACAGTTGGACGTGGATGTGATCTCTCCATAATCATTTCTCCCGGGCATCCAGCCCTCGACATCAAATTTTCTGACTGCTGGTGCTCCTAAATCTCCTGATACCACATCTACTACCCGATAGGGAATTTCTAAAGCTTGATAAATCTTTTCTTCAATCGATAGTATGTAATCATGCATTTTGGGGGAATCCTCTGGAAGGCAATAAATAAACATCTCTACTTTGGTGAACTGATGAACTCTATAAAGACCCCGGGAATATCGACCGTAACCACCTGCTTCACGACGGAAACAATGAGAAATACCTGCATATTTGAGGGGTAAATTTTTGGCATCCAAAATTTCATTTTGGTGATAGCCGCCTATGGTAATCTCAGCTGTGGCGATAAGACCAAGATCTTCTCCTTCAATTTTATAAATTTGAGACTCGGGACCGCGTGGCTGAAAACCAATACCATCAAGTACAGATAATTTGGATAAGTCCGGTGTTTCTATAATGGAAAATTTTTCTTTTTGTAGTATGTCGAAAGCGAAATTTATGAGTGCCTGCTCCAAGAGTACAGCATCGTTTTTGAGGAAATAAAATTGTGATCCGGCGACTTTGGCGCCTTTTTCAAAATCGATAATGTCTAGTTTTTTACCAAGGTCTACGTGATCAAGCGGTGTGAAGTCAAATTTTGGAGGTGTACCAAATTTTTTGAGAGTGACATAATCTTTTTCATCAATACCTTCAGGTGTATGGGGATCCAATGTGTTGGGTAATTCCCAAAGGAGAATTTTTAGTTCGTGGCTTATGGTATCCAATTCCGGTTCCAGTTTTTTTAAGTTTTCTTTTATTTCTTTTCCTTTTTGGTGACTTTCGGGATTATTTATTTTGGCTACTTTATTTCTCTCGGCGCGAAGAGTATCTATTTTTTGGATAAGTTCTGATCTTTTGGTGTCCAGTTCTAATATTTTTTCCACATCAATATCAACATTTCTTTTTTTCAAGATTTCTATCGCTTCTTCTTTATTATTTTTCAGGAATTTAAGCGTAATCATAGAGCCGAATATAACATAGCACGAATATATAGGATAATCAAATATTTTGGGAAATGAATAATATTTATTCCGAGGGGGTAGTACCAAAAATTAATACTTTGGTGCCGGGATTTTCATCTGATGCATATGTAACGCCTTTTTCACTGACTGGATATGCCCAATTGTATAATTTTTCGGCATTTTCAATACTTATATTCACACAACCATGACTCATAGGATGGCCGAAATTGTTGTGCCAATAAGCACCATGGAGTCCGTATCCTCTGTATTTTGGTATAGAATCATTATAAAAATACATAGTGAAGGGCACGTTGGGGAGATTGTAATATGTACCGGTACCGGGGACACCGCCTTCCATTTTGGTATAGCGGAGTTTGATCCAGATTCTAAATTCTCCTGTAGGTGTGTGTGACCATTTGCCCGTGGAAACAGGAAAATCAAAGACAGCGTTTGTTCCCTCAAATGCAGTAACATGTTGAGTCGTGAGATCTACCTCGATGCGTTTGTTATCATCTGTGGTTTCACCTAATACGCGTTTTTCAACATCATAATCATAGGCTATAAAATCCGGACTGATAACATTTTTTCCCAAAAATATTCCATTTCTGTCACTAATAAAATTTCCTGACAGATCTTTGATACAGCTGATAGAATTGGCACATATGGGATTATTGGTTCTTGTCTGCCAAATAAAAGTAAGAATAAATATGGGAATGCAAAGTGCGGTGAGAATGAATAATGTAAGTAGTTTTGAAGAATGAACTGATCTCTTATGAGCAGATTTCCCGGGCATTAAGTATAAGGTATAGGAAATAAACCTAGATGTAAAGGAGAATTATAATCCCAGCACTGTAGAAATTGACTGCATTGCTTTTAGAGATATATCAATAAAATCGGGAAGTTTAATACCAAGTTTTTCTTCGCATTTTTCGATGTCTTCACGCTTTGCTCCTGCGGCGAATTGCTTGATTTTATATTTTTTTAAAACGGAATCAACTGTGACTGTTGAGAGTTTTTTATCTGGTCGCACTAACGCTACAGCGACAATCAAACCGGTCAGTTCATCACAACAATGAAGTGACCACTCCAGATTATTTTTCGGCGGATTTTCTCCGGTGTGGGCAAAATTGTGAGACATGATTGCATCCAAAATTCTCTGATCGGTCTCCCCTGCTTCTTTGAGCCACTGAGACATGACTAAAGTATGCTGGGATGGATCTTTTTGGACTGCTTCATAATCACCGTCATGCAAAAGACCGACAATACCCCAGACTTCTTCATCTTCTCCGAAATGATTAGCAAGAGCTTTCATCACTGCTTCCACAGAAAGACAATGACGAATAAGATTTTTATTTTTCATGTGGGAATTTAAGAGTTCCCAGGCTTGAGTACGCGTAATCATGACGATAATTATAAATTATAAATGAATTATAAATTTTTGAATTAAAAATATCAAAATGTAAAATGTTTTCTTTGCTATGTTAAAATGAGTATATGATTGAAGTTATAGAAAAAGCTGCTAGAGAGGCAGGAAAATTATTAATGGAGTATTTTAAGAAAGGCGTAAATGTATCTTATAAAGGCGCACATAATGATTTACTTACAGAAGCAGATACGGCAAGTCAAACGAAAATTCAGCAAGTTATTACGGACGAATTAATCAAGAAGGGTATAGATAAATCGGAAATTGGTTTTTTGGGCGAGGAAAACTTACTAACACAAGGAAAATATACATTTATCATTGATCCTCTGGATGGTACTGTCAATTTTGCCAGTGGATTTAAATACTTTTGTATTCCAATTGCATTATTTATAGCTAACAGAATTACTGCAGGGGTTGTTTATAATCCCAGTGAGAATATTTTATATCTTGCCGAAAAAGGTAAAGGGGCATATAAGATAATAGATAATAAAGAAATACCTTTGAAGGTAGTAAGAAAAGAACTTAAGAATTCGCTAATATCTTTTCTTCTCAGCAAAAATGCTACTGTGGTAAATAGACAGTTGGAATTTATTTCTAAAATATATCCAATGGTGAGGGGTCTAAGAAGCACTCATGCGACTGCTCTGGATATTTGCTTGTGTGCTGAAAATGTTTTTCAAATAAGTCATCATTCCGGATGCAGCATATGGGATTTAGCCGCGGCAGAACTGATTTTGCAGGAAGCAGGAGGAGTTGTGCTAGATAAGAATGGTGATGAAATACAATATGATTTGACCGATCCAAACAAAAAGTATTTTTATATGGCGGGAAGTGCTGAAATAGTAGCTGAGATATTGAAGTATGTTAAGTAACTACCCCTTCTAATTCTACTGTACCTCCGCAGTATTTGATAATCAATTCAACTGATTCGTGCAGACTCCGGGCGACTTTTTCGGGTGTGACGTCGAAGATACCGTCTACATTTATCCATAAATTAGTAGATTTTTCTGTCACCATGGTTCTTTGGGCATCTCTATAGTTGAAGTCGATGTTAAATCCGCCCTCCTTATCAAAATAAGCTAGTTCTTGGGTGGCATATTTGGTGGGTTCTTTATCACCAAGAAGTAATATTTCCTCACCCTCTTTTGGAAATCTTAGAACTGTCGGAAATTTGATAGCATCCAGATCAAAAGCGCCAACCGAGACTCTATGTTTCATCACTACCAGATTATAAGCATCAACGCAGGTATTGATTGTATATAAACCTTTTTTTAACGCGACTCTTCGAAGAAGTGCTTCAGGGGATGGCCGGCGGGAATGCCAATCGATGCCCATTTGCTTATAGAGTTTGCGATAACTTATTACCTCGGGATATTTGCCTAATTCTTCTGTAGTAAGATTTTCAAGTGATGATAAAAATTCATGTTTTTCTTTTTCGATATCAGGGTGAGTTTTGGTGATCATAACTTCTTTAATAATGGCAATACCTATAGAAACAGATGGATAAATCTTTTTGACAGCCGGATCGATGGTGAAGAGATCGGGACGAGTAATATTTTTTATTGATATTTGACTAGTTGGACCAATTTGATTTGTTTGGGAAGCATCTTTCAAACGAGCTATTACCTTCTCCTTAGGATATTGCATGAGAAACCAGGCGGCTTTGGGGCCGTGGGTTTTTCCAATAAGAGATGTATATATGCCCTGAAATGCTTCTTTGGCATCGATACGCATTTCTTTGGTGAGATTATATAAACTTAATTGTAAATCTTCCGGACTCTGGGCTTTTTCCAATAGAGGAATAACTTTTAGCAGAAATTCTTTTTGTTTTG
>Ga0155063_156_pt6 | contig 11928 bp, 10 predicted proteins | sample RifCSPhighO2_01_FD_106031 | JGI IMG/M metagenome (GOLD analysis project Ga0155063, IMG submission 106031) | Candidatus Gottesmanbacteria bacterium RIFCSPHIGHO2_01_FULL_39_10 | reverse complement strand
AGATTCGGCTTCCCCTTTTGAAAGTTTCAGATATGATCCTAGATTTAATTCTTTGGCGATGAGTGAGAGCGTTTTGGTTTTAACAATTGCTGATCTTAGGGAGGTAAGTTCTCCCTCAGGAAGATCGGGAAAAGTAGCATAGAGATATTTGGAAACAATGAAAGAAAGGATACTGTCCCCTAAAAATTCCAGGCGTTCATTTGAGTTTAGGTTTTCTCTGGCTTCATTAAGATAGGAGCGGTGAATGAAGGCGTTTTGGATAATGCTTTTATCCTTAAAGGTAAAGCCTAAGAGTTCTTCTAAAGTGTCAAAACTCATGTGAGTTCTCCTCGATAAGGTGAACAAGGTCTTCCAGAGTGTTTAAAGAAGCTATAGCGCTTTTGTCGTCAATATTCACTTTAAGTTCGGTTTCAATAAAGGATACTAGGTCGGCAATTTCTATTTCACTCATACCTAAGTCTCTTTGGAGATGTGCCTGGAGATTCAAATGACCATCCTCAATCCCAAGTTTTTGAATGAGCAAGTTTTCCAGTTTTTGACTAAAATTTTGATTATTTTGCATTTTGCAGTATGGTTCCCAAAACACCGTTGACAAAAGGAGGACTTCCGTCGCCGCCATAGGTCTTGGCAAGTTCTACAGCTTCATCGATAATTACCTTCGGCGGTTCCTTTTTTTCTATTGTTAGTTCGTAAATTGCCAGTCTTAATATAGCTAAATCGACTTTGGCTATTTTGTCAAGGGGAAATTCGGGAGCGCTTGATGTAATAAGAGGATCGATTTTATTCAGAAGTTTTAAAATTTGTTTCGTTTTGGGCAGATAATTTTCTCCTTTTTTAAAACTTACGGAAAATAATTCCTGGACGACAGTTATCCTTTTTTGATGCCGTGGATCTTTGGCAGTTTTCATTTTTCCTTTTGAGTTTTTGCTTTGGGGATGAAAACTTGGTTTTCTTTATAGTATCCACAACTGGGACAGGCACGATGAGGCAATTTTAGACTGCCGCATTTGGGGCACTTTTGGCGAGTGGCAATATTTACGGAAATTGCTGCTTCCCGTTTGCCACCTCTTCTGGTTGAATGTCTGCGTTTGGGTAAAGGTGTCATATATTAATCTCTTGTCACTCTATCTATTGTATATTTTTCCAGAGCTTGTTGCAAGGGGCCGGCATTTATGATGTTTTCTGAATTAATTAGTTTATTTGCTTCGTTTTGGGCTTTTTTGATTGCCTCACTATCAGAGAGTCTGGCTATTTTTAAAAAGTTTGATTCTAAACCGTGTTGTCTAGTACCATAAATTTCGCCTGCGCCTCTAAGTTTTAGATCAAGTTCGGCAAGATTTGCCCCTATGAAATTAGTTTCCAGAGCTTTAAGGCGACTTAATGATTTTTCACTCGTAGTTTCGGAAAAGAGAAGACAGTATGCTTGGTCTTTCCCCCTGCCTACTCTACCGCGTAATTGGTGCAGTTGAGTAAGTCCAAATCTATCTGCCGCCTCAATTACCATAATGCTTGCATTGGGAATGTCGATTCCTACTTCTACCATTGGAGTGGATACCAGAATATCATATTTAGCCGATTTAAATTGTTCAAGCGTGTTTGATCTCTCCTTTTCTTTCAGCCTGCCGTGGAGAAGTCCTAGCTTAAGGTCCGGGAAGATTTGATTCTTTAATCTTTCAAATTCGCTTTTGGCGGCTCTCACCGTATCTAGAGTTTCAGAATCATCTATAAAGGGACATATGATAAATGCTTGTGAATTATACTTTTTAAGTTCTTTCTTTATCCACTCATATGCGGCGTCTCTTTTTTCTTCACCGATCACCCAAGTTTTTACTCTTTTTCTTTCTTTCGGCAGTTCATCTATGAGGGACAGATCCAGTTCGCCATAAAGAGTGAGAGCCATAGTACGGGGAATGGGTGTGGCAGTCATGGATAATAGATGAGGATTTATGCCCTTTTCCTTCATTTTGGCTCTCTGCTCTACTCCGAAACGTTGCTGTTCATCTATAACCACAAGACCCAATTTTTTGATTTTGAGCTTATGGGATAGAAGGGCGTGAGTACCGATGTAGATATCGTAAGAGTTATTAGTTATTAGTTTATAGTTTTTAGTTTTTGATTTATTAGAACTTGTGATTAAGCCTACACTAATACCAAGAGGTGATAAAAATTTGGAAACTGTTTCATAATGTTGATTTGCGAGTATTTCTGTAGGGGCCATAAGGACTGATGTAAATTTATTTAGATAGGTAAGATACATGACGATAGTGGCAACTACCGTTTTACCCGATCCTACTTCACCTTCGAGTAGCCGATTCATGGGCGTGTTTTTTTCTAAATCAGACAAAATTTCACCCAAGGAACGTTTTTGAGCAGAAGTCAGTTTAAAGGGTAACTGGGAAATAAAGATGTCCAATTGTTTTTTAAACTGCTTGATTTTGAATTTATGACCGACTGTTTCTTTTTGCCAGTCCTTTTTGCGTTTGAGGGATGCCAGTTTTACCAGAAATAATTCGTCAAATGACAATCTTTCTCTGGCTTGAGATTCTAAATCATAATTTAAGGGGAAATGAATTTGCTTTAGGGCTTCGTTTTCAGGTAGGAAATCATATTTTTTGATGATATCACTTGGTAGGAATTCAGGGATATAAGGTTTTAGTTGCCTAAGAAGAGGCGCAATTCTGCTTCTTAACCATTTGGATGTGACGCCTGCTGTTTCAGGATAGACTGGAACCAATCGCCCGGTATGAATATTTATAGGTTTATCAATTTCATACTCTGGTGATTCTAAGATATATTTAAATTTAAACTCGGAAATTTTACCTGAGAGATTTACTATTAGTCCCGGTTTTAGAATTTTTTGCAGGAAAGGCTGGTTGTACCATGTAAGTCCAATGCTTCCCGTTTCATCCTCTACTTCTGCTTGTTGGATTTTTTTACCGGTTTTGGTGTATATATTTTTAAAAGATATAATTTTGCCTCGGATGGTTACTTTCTCCCCTATCTGCACTTGAGCAATTTTGGAGATAGTGGAGAAATCTTCGTAGCGGAAAGGATAGTGTCTAAGCAGATCCTCTACTGTATATATGCCAAGTTTATGAAGTTTTTGGGCGTATATGGGTCCTACCATGAATAGCTTCTCGATAGGAGTTTGGAGTGAGGGATAAAACATGGAAGAATTATAGCATTAACACCGCAGTTAAAATAAGAATAGAGGCAAAAAGGAGGTGGCAACCAGAGCAATTGTCGATATGAAAACTATTATTGTCCAGAACCGTTTGTGTTTGCGGAAGAAATTCATAATACAATTTTTAGAAATCTCCTCTTTCCTACTTTTAAAATTCCAGGTTCTAACTGGGTGCTAATATCAGAGATAAGATTACCATCTAACTCTACCGCATTTTGTTCTATAAGTCTTTTGGCTTCACTTCTGCTTGGTGAAATGCCACTCTGAAGGAGTACATTGATAATGTTTTGACCGGATTTTAATTTATATTCTGCAATATCGGTAGGGGTTTGTCTTTGCTGGAAGGCTTTTTCAAATTCCTCTTGGGCGACTTGTGCCTCATTTTGGCTATTTAGCATTTTGGTTAGTGCAAAAGCCAGTTTTTTTTTGTAAATCATGGGGTTTTCACCCGCTTTTATTTTCTTTTCTATTTCTTTCACTTCCTCCATGGGGATGTCTGTAATGTACTCAAAGGATTTGACTATAACATCATCTGAAAGACTCATAATCATGCCATAGAATTCCTTGGGTGGAGCATTGAGGGCGATAACATTTCCTTCAGTTTTGCCTATTTTTTTTCCTTGAGAATCTGTAAGAAGTGGAGTCGTCATGACAAACTTTTCTTTATTTAATATTTCTCTTACTAATTTTCTTCCGGCTAACATGTTGAATGTTTGATCGCTGCCTCCCAGTTCCAGATCGACTTTCATGGCGACTGAATCATATCCTTGAAGAAGCGGATACATGAATTCCCGCAATGGAATCTCCTGCCCTTCTTTTTTTCTGGTATCAAAAATATCTCTCTCTAGAAGTTGTTGGACGCTAAAATGATCCTCGATATTTAAAATATCGACTAATTTTAGTTCATTTAACCAATTGCTGTTATAAAGTATTTCGGCAGGGTTTTCTCCCTCGAATCTGACCACCTTATGTGCCTGCAAAACATAATCTTTGGCATTTTTCCTAAGCTCGTCTCGAGTGAGATATTTTTCCCTCGCTCTGGTTTTTCCTGAGGGATCACCCGCTTGTCCCGTGCCATCACCTATGAGAAAAATTACATGATGTCCCAGATCCTGCCACTGTCGAAGTTTTCTTAGCCCTGTCATGTGGCCAATATGAAGTTGGATGCCAGAGGGATCAAAACCTTGATACAATCTGAGTTTTTTTCCTGATCTTAAGACTTTTTCGAGTGCTTCTTTGGAGGGATAAATTTTATCTACTCCTCTTGTTAAGAGTTCGTCAATCTTATCCATAAACTAGATTATAGCAAATAAATATGAATTGTGAAAAAAACGCACGTGTTTGATCGGATGGTCTATTTTTGATAAACTGATCTTATGCCCTATAATCGATTCATTCGAAGACGTGGCAGATTATTTTTTCTACCCCGATTTCAGAGACTCAAACTCTTTAGCCTTCTTACTACCGGACTGGTGGTTGGACTCATTTTTGCTTTTTTACTTTCTGTTGTCCTTTTTATTTTTTACTCAAGAGATCTTCCCCACCCCGATCGAGTGAGACGCGTAGATAATCTCTCTACAGTTATTTATGACAGAAATGGACAAGTACTTTATGATATATATTCTGATCAAAATAGAATACCGGTGGCTATAAACGATGTCCCTCAATACCTCAAAGACGCAACAATTGCTATAGAGGATAAAGATTTTTATAAACATCAAGGCGTGGATCTAAGAGGCATGATTAGAGGTCTTTTTCAGACTGTTACATTGCAGGGATTGGCAGGAGGTTCCACTTTATCACAACAATTGGTCAAAAATACTTTACTTACAAATGAGCGGTCAATTCAGAGAAAAATAAAAGAATTTATTTTAACTGTTCAGGTTGAGAGGAAATATACAAAAGATGAGATACTTCAGATGTATCTTAATGAGGCGCCCTATGGCGGGACCGCTTGGGGAGTAGAAACTGCCGCTCAGACATATTTTGGTAAAAATGCAAAAGATTTGGATTTGGTGGAATCGGCGATATTGGCCGGACTGCCGCAGCGTCCTTCCGCATATTCGCCTTTTAGTTCCACGCCGACTGCTTATATAGGACGGACCAAAGATGTACTCCGAAGGATGAGGGAAGATGGTTATATTACAAATACGAAGGAGAATGATGCCATAAAAAAACTGGCGAAAATAAAGTTTAAAGAGGAGGCATCTTCTTTTAAGGCTGCGCATTTTGTGATGTTTGTCAAAAAACAATTGGAAGATCAGTTTGGGGAAAAGATGGTAGAGCAAGGGGGTCTTAGAGTTACAACGACACTAGATCTTAAATTGCAGGAAAAAGTGGAAGATATATTGTCAGCGGAAATTGAGAAACTTAAAGGGCTTAAAGTATCAAATGGTGCAGTGGTGGTGATAGATCCTAGAAGCGGGGAAATAAAAGCACTTTCTGGAAGCCGGGAATATTATTCTGAAGATGAAGAATTTCAAGGTAAGTTTGATGTGGCAACGCAGGGACTAAGACAGCCCGGATCGGCTCTCAAGCCCATTACATATGCTGTTGCACTAAATAAAGGTTATACACCCTCTACGGTCATTATGGATGTGGAGACTCACTTTCCGGGAGGTGCTGATAATGAGGATTATATCCCCAAAAATTATGATAATAAATTCCGTGGTCCGGTACAACTGCGATATGCCCTGGCTAATTCGATAAACATACCTGCTGTGAAAGTGACTGCTTGGGTAGGGATAAAGGATATTTTAAATCAAGCCTATGATATGGGATTATCAACTCTTGCACCAACCGATGATAACGTAAACAGATTTGGGCTTTCTATTACTCTCGGTGGAGGAGAAGTGACTCTAGCTGAGCTTGTTTCCGCATATGGTGTTTTTGCTACAGGAGGAGTTCGTAATGATCCGGTATCGATACTCAAGGTGACTGATTCCAATAATAAAACTCTCTTTGAACATAAAAACACAAAAGGAAAAAATGTAATGGATAAGGGTACTACCTTTTTGATATCAAATATTCTTTCTGATAATGATGCCAGAAAAGAAGTCTTTGGACTCAACAGTTATCTAGTTATCCCGGGACATACTGTATCGGTCAAGACGGGTACTACAGACGATAAGCGCGATAATTGGGCAGTAGGTTATACAAGTGGAGTAGTAGCAGGCGTCTGGGTAGGTAATAATGATAATTCGGCGATGGATCCGAAACTAGCATCAGGCGTGACGGGGGCTGCTCCCATATGGAATAGAGTGATGCGGGAGGCTTTGAAAGATACGACAAACGATCCTCCGGATATGCCTGATAATATAGTGAAAAAGGAAATAGATGCTTTTGGCGGAGGTACGCCTCGTGATGATATGCCCAAACGCGAAGAATATTTTCTAAAGGGTACTGAACCAACTGCGGTTTCAGCAATATATAAAAAGATCAAACTTTCGAAATCGGATAATAAAAAGAAGGCCAGCGTAATAGAGGTGGCAACAGGTCAGTATGAAGAGAAAGAATTTTATATATTTGAGGAGAAAGATCCCATATCTACAGATGGTAAAAACCGTTTTCAAGAAGGTATAAATGCCTGGTTGAGTACTCAAAGTGATGAGAAATACCATCCGCCTGGTGAGACTGTAAGCGTCAATAACGATACAGTAGCAGTAAGTATAAAAAAACCCGGGGGAGATGAAAAAATAGATAGTAATGATATTGAAATTAGAGCTGAGGCAGTATCAGCAAGTAACATAAAAAAGATGGAAGTTTATGTCGATGGAGAACTGAAAATAACTAAAGAGAGCAATTTTATAAGCGAAAATATAAACCTGTCAGATGGAGTGCATAAAATAAAAGTAAAAGCTAGAGATGATAAAGATCACGAAGGAGACTCTGAAATTACTATCGGTATAAAAGTAGATCCGAAAAGTGCGCCAACTTCTACTCCCTCCTCTACTCTTTGATATTAGTTGTTAGTTTATAGTTTATAGTTTTTGGATAATTTGAGTATTTTATCCCTTAATATTTTTATTTCTTCAATTGTCAGGTTTTTGGTGGGGTCTTGAAATGTGATGCGGAGGGTGATTTTGTCGTGATATTTGCTGACTAATTCGACGTTGGCGACTAAATTGCTTAGTTTATATATATTCTCCATGATTGGGCCAATTGGGGTAATTGGGGAGATTGGTAGAGTGAAATCCTCAATGATAGGTGGATACTGAGGTATAGGTGTATATTTTTTGTTGGGATTGTAGAACTTGACCATATTTTCTATGTTAAGATAGGCAATAAATGTGTCTTTCTTGATGCCGAATGCAGTAGCAAGAGCGGGATGGAGCTTGCCGATAATGCCTAATAATTGGTCTGATTTGAGAAACTGTAAGCTTTGCAAGGGATGGAAGAAGTGAGAGTTTATAGTTGATAGTTTATAGTTGATAGTTTCAGAAACGAAATTTTTAATACCCAATTCTTCATATAATCCTTCAACGATTCCTTTCAGATGATAGAAGCTGGATTGATTGGTGACTGCCAGCATAGATGTCTCGCTTGGCAAACCGTTATTCCTGGGAATATAAACCTTTGATAATTCAAATAATTGTAGACTCTCGGAATGAGACTGGTTTTTGGATATGGTTTCCAACATCTGAGGGATAAGATTTATTCGCATAAATTCTGTATCTTCTGTGAGAGGATTGGAGACTTTCAGATGATCAACAGTTTTAAGGTCTACATGCTGAATTAGGTCTTTGGAATAGAATGAATAGTGATAAGTTTCAGTATGACCCCAATATTTAAGAGCTATTTTTATTTTTTCCTCGATGGCTAAATTTTGAGGGGATGAAGTGGCGGGAATAGCCCCGGACAACATAGTTGTTGGAAGATTATGGTAGCCATATATTCTGGCGACCTCTTCTACGATATCTTCCGGTATTGTGACGTCGAATTGACGGTATGTGGGGGGGATAATTTGTAGTTTATAGTTTATAGTTAATAGTTTAGAGGATTCTATTTTAAAGTTTAATGATTTTAGAATGTCGGTGATTTCTTTTTCGGGAAGTTTGATGCCTAGTCTTTCATTTATAAAATCAGTAGAGACTTGAATAGTTTTAGGTAGGGTTTTAGTGGGATAAATATCTATAATTTCACTTTTGATTTTCGCTCCAGCCAATTCTTGATATAGCTCAATACCACGAAGAAGAGCGGTTTTGGCAAGCTCGGGATCGGGGTGTTTTTCATTTATGGTAGCTGCCATAGTGCGTATGCCATAGCGCATGGATGTTTTTCTTATTACTTCCGGTTTATTAGATTCGATGAAGAATATTATCCGTTTTGTTTTGTCGTTTACGACGCTATTTTCTGTTCCCATGATGCCGGGGAGATCAATCACTCTTCCCGTCCCGTCATCTATGATGACATCATCCTCGCTAAGTAAGTATTTTTTATTATCCAGTGTGATGATAGGTTCTCCCTTTTTTGCTTTTCTTATAATAAATTTGTGTGTTTTGATGCGGTCATAATCAAAAACATGAGAAGGATGACCTAGTTCCAGCATGAGATAATTAGTGATATCGACGAGATTGTTAAGTGATCTGATGCCTGATTTTTCCAATCTCTCTTTGATATGAGTTTTGGAGGGTTTTACGCTTTCGATTTCCATGACTACACCTAGGATGCGATTGCAATTGTTTTGCAGGTCGGAAATATCCATGGGAAGAGAGGGGTAGTTTATAGTTGGTAGTTTATAGTTGGTAGTTGATAGTAATTGCGCTTTTATGCCGAAGCGGGGAAGGATAGCGGCGGCTTCGCGGGCGATGCCTAAGACACTTGCCATATCCACTCTGTTGGATGTGACTTCTATTTCATACACAAAATCAGCCCCTACCTTTGTGATTTTCTCAACAGTAGGTCCGCATAGGGAAAGATACTCCATGATTTGTTTGGGTGTGGCTGGAGTTTGTATATATTCACGAAGCCAGGAATCGGGTATGAGTATATTCATATTTTAAAATTGCTGTAAAAATCTTATATCATTGCTGTATAGCATTCGTATATCATCTAACTTGACTCCTGATCTCATCATATAGGTTCTTTCTATCCCCCAGCCTATGGCAAAGCCTGAGTAAACTTTGGGATCTAAATGGCCAAACCTAAGAACGTTGGGATGCATCATGCCGCAACCAGCTAGTTCCAGCCAGCCGGCTTTACAAAACCGGCAGCCAATTCCTTTGCATATATCGCAGGATATATCTATTTCAAATGAAGGTTCAGTAAACTGGAAATGAAATGGTCTCAATCTGAATTTTCTCTCAGGCCCGAAGAACTCTCTGATAAAATAAGCAATAAACCCTTTCAGATGCGGAATGGACACATTTCTATCGATATACATGCCTTCAAACTGATGAAACATAGGGACATGAGAGACGTCTGATTGGCGGCGGTAGCATTTGGCAATATTTATCATGCGTATAGGAGCCTGCCTGCCGGCAGGCAGGGTTTTCCCCAAACTTTCCATGCCGCGGACTTGTCCGTTGGAAGTGTGTGGTGTGAGGACAAATCTGCCAAATTTGGGCGAGACTGGCCCATCGATAAAAAAAGTCTCCCATTCATCCCGTGCCGGATGACGGGGTGGCATATTGAGAGATTCGAAGGCATAATAATCCCAATCAATTTCCGGATAGCGCACTCTTGTGAAGCCTATTTTCTCAAAAATTCTGGTAACTTCCTCAATAGTTTGGGTGACGATATGTAGGTGACCTTGGGGAGGTTTGATACCTGGAGTAGTAACATCAATTTTTTCTTCCAGTTTTTTTTGGGAAAGCTGAGTTTTTTGTTTTTCAATTGCTTCTTCTATTTCTTTTTTGATTTCGTTTGTGAGTTTACCGAGGCGGGGTCGATCTTCTTTGGGTATTTCTTTTAAGCCTTTCGCAATCAGCGTGAATGTGCCGCTCGTACCAAAAATATCTAAGAATACTTCATTTAAAGAATCCAGGTTTGATGTTTTGCCAACGTCAGAGAGTGCTGTCTTTTTTAGTTGAAGTAAATTTTTTTCCATACAAGGCTAATCTTAAGTCATTTTTTGGAGCTTTTCCACCAGTTCTCTATTCTATCAAAAGCAGCATTAATCTCTTCTTTTGGTGATCCAAATGAGAGTCTTAAGTGATGTTCACCTTCCGGTCCAAAACCGATACCGGGGACAGTGACAACTCCTGCTTCATAGAGAAGTTTTTTGGCCATATCAATACTATTTAGAGGCAATGAATATTTGGGAAAAACATAATAAGCGCCTCGGGGTTTAACATAGGTAAATAGATCTGATAGTTTATCAAGTCTACTGCAAATAATATTTCTATTCTCTTCCAGCCATTTTACGTGATGTTTTACTATATCTTGCGGCATAGTAAGCGCCTTTATGCCTGCTTCCTGGGAGATGTGGGGAGCGCAGACTATACTGGCGTCATGCACCTTTAAAATATGCATTAGGAGATCTTTATTGGTTTGTAGAAATCCCAATCTCCAGCCCATCATGCCATACTTTTTGGAGAGGGAGCAGCATCTTATTACTTTTGGCCAAAGGCTTTTTATAGTGGCTATATTAAAGTAGGAGATATTATCATAAACCAAGAAGTCGTAAACCTCGTCGGTGATTATATAAATATTTTTGCCATTTATAATACTTGCTAAACCGGTTAAATCTTCTTTAGAAAATACCGCGCCTGTAGGGTTTTGGGGACTGTTGATGATGATGGCTTTGGTCTTTTTATTGATTGCTTGCTGGATTTTGGGAAGGTCCAGACGAAATCCTGTTTTTTTATCCTCTATCATAGCTACCGGTACTACTTTTCCTTGGGCAAGTGCTACCTGTTCGCCATATGAAGAAAAATATGGGGAAGGAATGATTACTTCATCGCCTTTATTGATAAGCGTAAGCATAGAATAAAGAAGTCCAGCCATACTACCTGCTGTGATTAATACTTCATCGGATGTAACCGGGAAATCTAATTCTTTAGAGGCTTTTTGGGCAAAAATATCACGAAGTTCTGGAAGGCCAGTCAAAAGTGTGTATTTGTCGATATCAGTTTTAGTATCCAGAACTTTTTTAATATGATCGTGGATTTCCTTGGGAGCCGGATAAAAAGGCAGACCAACGCCGAGGGAAACGATATCCTTGCCCCTTTTCCGCTCTTGGGCCCCAAGATACATCATTTCTTTTATGACAGACACGTTTGTTAGACGGATACGATCCGAAAGCTGGGGAAGATCTTTGGTATTGCCGGTAGACGTAAGAACTGATCTATTGGTCATATTGGACTAATTACCTGCCTGCCGGTAGGCAGGGACTAATTGGGAAGCATAACCTTCAAAATTTCTTTTAATCTCAGAGATGCTGTCACCGCCGAATTTTTCCAAAAAGGCCTGCGACAAAACATAAGCTAACATAGCTTCAGATATTACACCAGCACGCGGCACGACGCAAATATCAGATCTTTCAATAAGTGCTTTAGTAGGCTTTTTAGTTAATATATCAACGGTATTTAATGGTTGGCCAAGGGTCGAGATAGGTTTGTGGTATACCCGGCAAATTATATCTTCGCCGTTTGTTACCCCACCTTCTATTCCTCCGGCGCGATTAGTCTTTCTGTGATATTTTCCGTTTGAAAAGAAAATTTCATCATGAACTTCTGAGCCCAATTTTGAGGAGTTTGTTATCCCCTCCCCTATTTCTACTGCTTTGACTGAGGGGATGCTCA
>Ga0155063_154_pt1 | contig 12976 bp, 9 predicted proteins | sample RifCSPhighO2_01_FD_106031 | JGI IMG/M metagenome (GOLD analysis project Ga0155063, IMG submission 106031) | Candidatus Gottesmanbacteria bacterium RIFCSPHIGHO2_01_FULL_39_10 | reverse complement strand
ATGCCGGGGATAAGATCGATGAGACCACCCCAGGGAGAGCGGCCGAAAAAAGCGAGCATCCAGATAGCAAATGAGAGGGTAAATATGAAATATTTTTTATTGGTGATAGTTGTGAAGAAACCGATGGTAATGATGGTAGTCATAACAGGTAGTCTTTTCCAATCAAAAATTTCTCCTGAGAAAAACTGTTTTATAACATCGTAGTACCCCCAGGAATTAAATTTCCAGACAGGATCCCAATAGGAGATGAGATGGTAGGTATTATTAAGTATTGCGGGAATGATCCAGTAGAAGAGAATAAAAATGGAGATTCCAACGATAAGGAGAAGCTTTTTAAATCTTAATTTGAGAGGATAGGGTTTGGTGTCCAAGAAGAGAAAAATGGGTAAGGTAAGAAGAAGGATGATACCCATACCGAGATGGCCGGCTATGGTGAGAGTAGTGAAGAGGATAGCCCAAAATAAATTTGAAATTTTGATCCGCCAATTGGCGGATGAAATTTCGGAGAGTGCTTTATAAACATATGCAATTGCTAGAGGCATGAAGAAGACGCTATAGAGCTGGCTGGTGAGGCCATAGCCGCGCCAAAGGTATGATGGAGGATCGATGCCGTAGAGACCATCTGTAGATATATGGGTGGCAAAAAGAGCAGAGAGAGCGGCTAAGAGAGGATTGATACCTATGACTCTTAGAGCAATAAAAACAGGTAGCGGGAAAAGCGCAAGGAGTAGATATTTAAGCCAATTATAATAGTCATAAAGGCTAATAGGGGTAATAAGGGAAATGATGGGATTAATGAAAAGATTGTAGGAGGCCACAATAGCTATTTGAGGAAGATGGGAATAATAATAAGGAAGAGGATAGCCTTCTGCCCAATTGGGTACCCAGTGATCTATCAGATTGGGTAGACAGCTTAGTGATAAAGGACAGCGTGATTCGTTCCAGACGTCATTAGTTCTTCTGACTAAGGCAAATTGGAATATGTTGTCGTTGGGATCGAGTGTAATTTGAGTCTCGGGGAAATAAAGAATGAGATTGAAGAAAATTGCGAAAGTAAGAATCAGATAAGATATGTATTTCATTTATATAATATTGCGTTTAACCAATCTGCGTGATCGCTGTCGTTGCCGTCTCCCGCATCATAAACTATAAGTGTAAGAGTCTGCATTTTTTTTACGTCTATTTCTGTATGCTTGGGGAAATCAAAACGTCCCATTTTGGATGAGGTGAATAAAACTTTGCCGTCTCCTTTAATTTCAAAAGTTACACTGGCAGAAGTGCCGGCTTCGGAATCCACGCCGTAATCTGTTGAAAAACGGCTGAATTTTTTCCCTAAATCATACGATACTTCCGAGTGCGCGTGTGTACCCAGGCCCTTGGTGTAAAAAAAATAATTTGAGGAAAGAATATTCCAGTTTTTGGGTCCCGAGTAGGAATTGACTGCTTTATCGTATTGAAGCGTGCCAAATCCTTGTCTCGCATATATGGGTTTGAGAGATGAGAGATAAATTTTTCCTTTGATGTAAAAAGGGAGATTTAAAATGATGATAGCTGAAATTATAAAAAGAGGAGGGATGAGAAGATAGATTTGGGATAATTGTCTAAAAATAATGGGAATAAGAGCAAAAAATAGAAGGGTAAGGAAGATGGAATTGAGATTATTAGTAAGTGAATTGGTGATTTTGCCAAGCAGGGCAATACCGTTTTCAGGATAATTGGTAAAGAGGCCTTCGTGCATGTTGAAAAAAATAGCAAAAGTGAGAAGAAGAAAAATAATAAGAGTATATTTATGTAAAAATTTTGTTTCAAGAAAGGGAAAAAGAAATAGAATCCAGACTATAACGGGATAGTTATATCTGTCATGACTTTGGGTTGTAAAGAGGAAGAAGGCAAATATTATGATAGCAAGCGCGGAAATAAGGTTTCTTATAGAAGGCCTTTTTAAGATAAGAAGTGTTAGAAAAAGATAGATGCTGGAGAAAAAGATGAGGCCTAATTTTTTGGCCTGGATGATGCCTATGGTTAATATTTTATCAGGGGCGAGCATATTGCCGCCGGCTACTATCCACCAGGGATTATGGGCATGAAGGGAGAGCCAGGGGAAGTAGTCATTGTTGAGGACCATAAGATAGAGGACTCTGTCAAAATCTTTTGCTAATAGAAAAGGAAACACGATAATGATAAAGACTAGCAGTGACGATGCCAGACTTTTGATGAGAGTTTTAAAATCAAAATAACGCCAGATGAAAAGATAGATAAGTGGGATATAAATTATATTTTGCAGCTTCATGAAAACGCCAATAGTAAAAATTGCTGCAGCGAGAGCTGGTTTTTGTTTATAAAATAAAATTACAGCAAGAATGGTAAAAAGCATGCCAAAGGATTCAACTTGTCCCCAGACGGCACTGTCTAAGATAACGACCGGATTGAGGAGGAAGAGAGCGGAGAGGAGGAGGGGAAGATTTTTCCCTTTAATAATTAACTTGCTAAACCAATATATTAAATATCCTATGATAAGATCTGCAATGATAGCGGGGAGTTTGCTTATAAGAAGAAATAAAAAATTATTGGTTTGCCAGTAGGCATTAAAATTATGGGGGTCGGTAAATAAGGCATAAGCCTTACCCATAAGCCAAAGCACATAGATAAAGCCAGGGGGATAATTTATGTTGGTGTTATGGGCAGTCCAGACTATGCCATGATCCGCGGCTGCCAGACTCCATGATTTCCAAAAAGCAACGTCGGCGACAAAACCAGGATTTCCGGTAAAAAAAAGTCTGATCATGAAGCTTATGAAAAGAAGGATAAGCAAGGGGTACATAAGATATAAAGATTCTAGCAGATTTTTTTATTGAGTGGGAGAAGTAGTAGGAGTTGGCGCGTTCCATTCAACACTGTCAACTAATCTATTAAAAATATCGGGATCTAAAACTCCGTTGGCTAAATGAAGCAGAATGTCATTTCTTCCTGGTATTTCGAAGAAAACGTCCAGGTTGGGGGAGGAGCCGGCAGTATTGGTATAACTGGCTTTATAGCCTTTGAGGCCGCCCGTATTAGTGAAAGTTTCAACTTTGGTGACTCCTTTTAGACCGCCAAAATATTTATACCAGTTGTTGATATAGTCTATTTTGGGTTTATTGACGTATGATGCGTCGCGGTCTCTTATATTTTCGATATTAAGGAGGATGTTGTATTGGGCTGGAATATTGCCCCAAACGATGGCTACAGGGTCATTTTTATCACCGGGGAAAAAGTTAAGGATAAGAGTCGTGGGGTAGGAGAAAGAGTAGGGATACAACTTTCCTGAATACGTAGTCCAGGAAACATTGGGATCGGCTGTAAATCTCAAAGGTGCGGTAGGCGGCTGATTACCTGGAGTCGGTTCTCCGAGATAAGTTGTGCCTCCGGGAAGAGCTATATTGGCGCCGTTTCTCTGGGAGTAAGCATAGGCACCATAGACTACAGCGCCTAATACAATTACTCCTATGAGAGTGGCTAAACTTAGCTTTTTAAGGTCTGGTTGTTCTTCTTTTTCTGTATCGGTCATAAGAATACTTTACATTTAACATCAAAATTCTTTATATTGTCAAGCATTAGATTTTAAAGATTTTTACTTTGCTATTTTCATAAATCTTTTGAAGGTTTAAAGATTTAATAAATTCATCTTTTGGCGGATCAGTATCAAGGCTATAAAAGATATAGGAAACGCGGTATTTGAGGAGAATTTCTTTTGCTTTGGGGATATCATTTTGAGAGAAAAAGATAAGCATTTCTTCATGTTTGAGAGAAGCCTGGTAAGTGGCATCTTTGTGGCCGTATACTACTTTGTTGTGAGAGAATGCGGGGATAACGTTTCCAAAATATCCTCCTGATAATACTACAGCCTCCGGGGGAGAATTTTTATCAAGCCAATCGATCCCTTTTAGAATATCAGTGGGAATATAGAGATTGTAGATATATGGGGGGAACATAGTAATTTCTTTTTGTAATGATGAAGTAAGAGGCGGAAGAAAATAGAGAAACAATATAGTAAGAAGAGATATACAGATTTTTCTATTTTTGATAATAATTTTCAACTGATTTATTCCATAGACGGCAAGAATACCTAAAGGAATATAGCTGGTTGCTTCAAGGAACATCATGTTGCCGTATTTGGGAAAAATAGGTAAAAGAAAGAAAAATCCGAAAAAAGGGAAAATGGCCCAGCCAAGGAGAAATTTGGTAAGAAGTTTTTTTTCTTTTAGTATTTCTTTAAGACCTATAAGGGTAAGTAAAAATGTTGGCCCTAAGGCTAATATATATTCGGGAAAAGACACCGGAAAATAAAATCGTTGCTTCAGATCATCATAGAGAGTCCAGGGAAAGGTAGTATGAGATAGGAAATACAGATAAATGATAGAGAGGGAGGAGAGAAGGAAATAAATTAAAAGATAAAAGATAAAAGAAAAAAGAGAAGTATTTTTATTTCTGAAGATTATAATGATTATTCCTATGGTAATTCCTCCTAGAATATTGATCATAGTGGAGTAAAAAATAAAGCCTGAAATAAGTCCTAGGAGTCCAGCTAAAACTCCCTTCTTTATATTATTCTCTTCCAGTGCCGAAACTAAAAAATAAATTGATAATAATCCCAGTGTGGTGCTTAAAAGATGATGAGGAATGTAGGTAGTTCTTGCAATCGGATCAAAGTGGCTCCAGTATGAAAGGAATTGATAGACAGGTAAAAGATGAGTTGAGGGAACAAGAGCAAGAGACTGGGAGGCAATCGTCCAGAAACCTGTAGCAAATAGGACAAATAGTATAGCAATAATGAGTTTGTATTTGGAGAAAAGTTTGGAGATGATCAGTAAAATGCAAAAACTGAGAGTAATGCTAAAAATAATGCGTGATAAAAAATACATCCAGGGAAGTGTAATATGTGTAATTCTACTTATGTGTCCCAGAAGCGAATAAAAAGTATAGACAAAATAAGGGATGAATTTTTCTGGAGTAAAACGGGAGGTAATAAGCCACCGACCTTCCAAACCCTGATGCATATATTGTAAATATCCGAAATAGTCTTCGGAATAGTTATGGATGAGGGGAAAAGTAGTATTGGCGGGAGCAATAATAAGACGATAGATATCAGGTGTGATACTAAGAAGTGTAGCAAGAAAGACCAATAATATTGAGAACAAATAGGTTCGCGGCATAGAAGTAGTATACTTTAATAATATATGAAGATGAAGATTGTTTTTATATTATTGTCTTTCTTTTTTGTACTTCTTTCTTTTTCCCCAACAATTTATGAAGTATTTTCCCAAAGCCAATTGTCTTCCGATCGGGAATTTGTACCGGAACATAATTATATGTTTGATTATAATTTTTATCTGTCAAGAATTAGGCAGGGACAAGAAGGCAGGTGGCTGGTTTCCGAGAAATATACTAGTGAACCTCATCAAGGAAGCTTATTGCAAATATTTTATCTATATATAGGAAAGATTGGCGGTGTTATTGGATTATCACCTCCTGTAATTTATCATTTAAGTCGAGTTTTGTTGGGAATTATTCTCTTAATAATAGTTGCATATTATGTTCAAAAGCTTTTTAAGGGTATTTGGGCAATAATTGCCTATTTTCTGGTGGTTACGGCTGGAAGTTTTCCGATATTATTATGGATAAATGGACTTCCTCGCTTTGGCACTTATATGGGTTGGTGGTCAGTGATTGATTCTTTGCAAAGAATAACTTTTATACCTCATATTCTTCTGGGGCAGATAGGATTGGTATTGTTTGTGTGGGGATTGGGAAATAATAAATCGTTTAAGTCACTTAAGTTGTTTATATGGGGACTGGTTGGGTTTGTGGTAGGTATAGTATTTCCTCCGGTACTTATAACTATTTATATGATTTTTGTTGTTCTTTCTGTTATTGAGATTTTGGGAGGTAACAAGTCGTTTCAGGGACTGGTGCCGAGACTAGTGTTTTTTCTTTTTTCCTTACCAGCGCTTATATATATGCAGTTAATTTTTAAAATTCCTCCTTGGAGTGCTCTTCCTCTTTTTGATATAAACCATCGTTCTATACTTCCATATAAAGATTATATTTTGGCCTTGGGACCTGTGTTTTGGATAGGTATTTTGGGCCTTTTTTTGGCAATTAAAAACAGAGAAAGTAAGATGTACCCTCTGGTTTCGTGGGTAGTGTCGATATTTGTTTTATTTTTTGTTTTTGAGAGAGTGCCGGAGCAGTCGCCCACAAGATTTACGGAGATGGCAATAAATATACCACTTGGGATTTTGGCGGGATATTTCTTTTGGGTATTATGGAGAGTCCGCCAGATGGCGGAGGGTAGATGGGGGAAAAGAGGATTGGTGGCTGTCATAAGCGGTGTTATTTTGATGGGATTATTAGTGATGATATCGATGGTGGGGTGGCTTACGGATGGGGTGAAGGGTAAAAGAAACTCGACTTGGCTGGTGCCGACGGGAGTACAACTGGTTTATCCTTTGAAAAATTTCATGAGGGGTATATACTTTTTGCGGGATAAAACGCAAAGGGGAAGTGTCGTTTTTAGTTATGAAACCGCTGGAAATTATATACCTGCATATGCCGGAAATTTTGTTTATTTGGGCCATGCCAATACACCGCAAGAAGATCTAAAAAAATCTACTGCGATGCGTTTTTTTCGGGCGGAAATGGGAATAGATGAGGCGAGAAGTTTCATGATTAATAATCATATTTCATATATCTATTTTGGCCCGCAAGAGAGAGAAATTGGGGGTATAAATGATTTAGCATCCAGATACACATTTTTGCATGCCATTTATTCCAATAGCAAGGTAGTAATTTATGGTGCTACTTTAAAATATATAAAGTAGCTTCCTCTTTGTCGTATATGGGTTTTAAAACTTCCGGGTACAAGAGACCGTTATAGATGGGTTTTTCTTCGGGACCTTGATAAATAAGTGTAATTTTATTTGCCGTAATAAATTCTTTGGCCTCAGTCTGGTCCATTTTATTTTCAAAAAATCTTATAACTTTTTCCTGCTTTTGATCTATTTCGTATGTGTATCCTGAATGACCGATGAAGCTGACTGTGTGAGTGTAGGCGGGAAGAAAATTGCCTGAGTAAAATGTTGCAAGAATGATGGTTTTGGGGGGAAACTTTTGATTGATATACTGAAAGGCTTTGTTTAAGCGATTATCTATATATATATTGCCAAAGATCGGCCAGAATTCTTTGACTTGACTAGATAAACTCCATGAAAGAGTAGGGTATGATGAGAAGAGAAACAATGTAACAATGGAACAATGTAACAATGTAACAATAGAAACTTTTTTATTGACAAATCTGGAGATGATAAAACTTATAAGTGATTGAATCCCAATAGTTGCTAAAATACTTAGGGGTAAATAAGGTACTCCTTGAATCAGGCGGATATTGGAAATACCTAGAGATGAGGCAAAGGGAATCAAAGCAAGGGGGGTAGTAAGCCAGAAGGTGACTAGAAGATAAATAAATTTTTTTGATCTAAAAGACTCAAATATACCAAGAAGAGAAAAAGGAACAAGAAAGCCGAAGGCTCCTATGATTTCTTTATCAAGGGGAAACTGAAGTCTACTTTCCCAATTTATATGAGCTTCTTTCCAGGGAAAACCCTTTTGAGTTTCGTAATACATAATAAAGATGGAAAGTAAAGCAATAGTAAAGAAGATAATAAAACCCAATAAAAACTTAGTGTCCAATTTTTTATTTAAAATAGAATAGGTAATAATAGTAGGCGGAATAGCCATCAAAATGATTAATAAACTGGGGGGATGGACGAAGGCAAGAATGGGAGATAGAAGAGATATGAACAGAATCCATTTTTTATTTTGATCTTTATGGAAGCGATAAAGGGAGAGAACAATAAAAATGATTCCAAGGGCGCCAAGCATATGGTGGGGAAGATAGGCTATTCTTCGCAGGGGATCCATACCGGTCCACCAGTTCATAAAGGGAGCATATACTTTGTATCCAAATTCCTCTGTCCAATGCATAAAAGGCGTGGCAAAGAGGAAGAAAAAGTATGTTAAGCGAGGGTAAGGAATCCTGGTAGATAGTAGAAGGTAGTAAGTAGTAAGGAGAAATAAAATACTTAAAATAATTCTGATAAGATGATACATAATGGCGTAGGGAAGATGGAGTAGTTTTGCTAATTTTCCTAGCCAGAGAAAATAGGAAAAAATAATTGAACTTTCGTGGGGTTCGGTTGTATAAGGATCTGTGGTCAGCCACTGCCCGTTTGCTCCTTCATTCATGAGAGACTGGTAAAAGAAGAAATCCTGGGCATTATTGTGAATTAGAACGAATGTGCGGCCGGGAGGAGCATGTATAGTTTGGAGTATGAGAGGGGTAAGATTGAGGGAGAGGATAATAAGAGTAGTGACTAGAAAAAAGAATATTTTAGAGGAGAGTAAATGAAAAACTGTTTTTATCATTGATCAACTAATATATTACAATACTTTGGGGAATTTGTTATTATCCAGGTGATATGTCCGAAAGAAGACCTTCAATCTCGATTTTTTTCCCTTTTCTTAATGATTGGGGGACTGTAGGAAGCTTAATATCTTTGTCGGTATCAACAGTTGAGAAATTAACTGATGATTGGGAGGTGATTGTGGTTGATGATGGAAGCCTACAGGCTAATTCTGAAGCACTTGCCTCTATAGTTGAGGTAATGGATTCATCAAGAATCAGGATTATTCATCATGAAAAAAATAGAGGATATGGGGGAGCACTCAGAACCGGATTTTCGTCGAGTAAAAAAGACTTGATTTTTTATACTGATTGCGATGCTCAATATGATCCTAGAGAGCTGACTAAATTGTATGATGTGATGAGACGGGGTGATGTGGGGATGGTAAATGGCTACAAAATAAAAAGGAATGACCCATGGTATAGGGTGGTTGCCGGCAGGGTATACCACCATTTAGCTAAAATCGCTTTTGCACTTCCTGTAGGAGATACTGATTGTGATTTCAGATTAGTAAAAAAAGAAGTATTTAAAAAGGTGCGATTATTTGAAAATACAGGAACAATATGTGTGGAATTAGTGAAAAAAGTAGACCATGCCGGATATAAAATTGCTGAGGTCCCGGTGCACCATTTTTGGAGGACAAGCGGGAAAAGTCAATTTTTTAATTTTGATCGTCTAGTAAAAACTGGTCTAAATCTTCTTAAGCTCTGGTGGAAACTAATAGTTGTAAAAGACTATAATCATTAAGACGATTGCTTTTAATGAGAAAATTTTTTCTTTCCGATTTTCCTCTTATTTTAATAATTTTTTGCTATCTATTTGTCATTTATTTGTATAGTGATTTTGTGCCTCTTTGGGATGGTTGGATTGCGATGGATACTTGGATATTAAATGCGGTTTCGCGTCCATTTAATCTCTTCAACTTCGATAGCTATGGTCATCCTTCGATGATTTATTTTTTAATCCTGGGTTTATCCCAATACTTAGATTTTGGTAATGTGTTTTGGGTTCATATCACAAATGCATTACTTAATATTGGTGCAATAATCGCTTTTTATGAGGTTATAAAATTAATTTTTACTAATAAAAATAATAAATTAGAACTTAACTTTCTGACTTTTTTATTTGCATTTTATCCTGTTATTTTGGCGAATACATTTCAAGTTATGCCTGATTACGGGGTTTATCTATTTTTTATATTGTTTTTGTATTTCTTCCTAAAGAAAAAAATTATTTTATCTCTTTTGGCCGGAATAAGTTTAGTGTTTTCCAAAGAATCAGGTTTTCTTCTTTTTTGTTTAGTTTTGATGGTGGATTTTGGGATAGTACTTTTGTCAAGAAAGTTTGCTCTAAAAATTCTTAAGCATGAGATTCAATCAAAGTTAATCTATGTTATTCCTATAATTTTATTTATTCTGAGATTCGTGGTGAAAACTTTTTTTTATAAACAATCAGTGATTTGGGAGCATATTGGATCGACGGGTGTCAGTTTTTATGATAAAACTTTTTCACCCCAAGTTTTGGCCAGAATACCTTACTCATATATATTGAGCGTTTTTGTTCTAAATTTTAACTGGATACTTACCATTTTTGCGTTTTTGGGCATATTGATTTTGATGTTTGGTTTGGTTAGAAAAAAAGCCTCTGTTTTTTCGGAAACTGATACTAAAAATATTATTTTTATCATATTTGTTTTTTTTGGAGCGTTCTTTTTATTGACTATTTTCAAGACATTTACCAATCCCAGATATTTTTTGCCTATTTATCCTCTGCTTCTTATTCTTTTTTATTTTGGGTTGATAACAGTTATAAAACAAATATTATTTAGGAGATTTTTACTGATTTTTATTGTTGTCATATTTTTCTTTTCTAACTTTTTTACTTTTGATCCCTTATCAAAAAAATTATTTGGAACCTTTAAATTTGGAAGACATGAAATTTTAAATATGACTTCCACTTCTGGAGAATGCTGCGGATACGGCAGGGATCAACTGGTTTATAATCTTCAATACACTCAACTCCATTATATTCTAAATGAGATTTTAATGAATATTAAACCGAATAATAAAACAGCGATTGTTTACCATCCTCTTGAGGGAACATATATTCTTCCACGCATTGATAGGACTAGTTTTAAGAGATCAGTAAAGCTGGAAAATACAATTGATCTTTATTTAACTGGCGGCTATGGTTACATGTCTAATACATATTATCCCAGGGAAATTGTTTTTACATTTGATGCAATTTCAGATAAACCTAACGAGCTATTCTATATAGAATTTCCCAATATGGATAATAGTGACGCTCTTAATATGTTTGGAAAATATTATATTACTGAAAGTAGAAGAATATACGGGAATTGGGGTTATGAAATTCCTGTGAGAATTATGGCGCTAAAAAAATAAATGCTCTATTTTGTATTATTATTTTTATTTGTTTTTCTTTTTATAGGTAAAGCATTATTTCCGAATTCGGACCAAATAATTTATGGCGGAGATCTTATTACACAATTTTATTTCTGGAAGGTATATTTAGCTGAAAATCTTAGGCAGGGTATAATCCCATTTTGGAATCCTTATAATTTTTCCGGTACTCCTTTTCTTGCTCATCCTGCGGTTGCCGCTTTTTATCCTGCGACACTTTTATACCTAATATTTCCTCTAAACATAGCCTTTTCCTGGAATTATTTTATTCATCTATTGATTGGAGCATTGGGGATGTATGTGCTTGCGCGTTTATATACTGATAAGTTTGCAAGTCTATTTAGTGCATTGACTTTTATATTAAGCGGATATTTTACCGCAAGAATTTATGCGGGTCATGTGGATTTACTCACTACTGCAGTGTGGATACCTTGGGTATTTTATTCTTTCAAATTTGCAATAGACAATCCAAATAAGAAAAACTTATTGAGAGCAATAATATTTTTAAGTCTTGAGATACTCGCCGGATATCAGGCATATGTTCTTTTTACATTAGAGTTTCTCATTTTATATTTTATTTATAGGACTGTTATCCATAGAAGGCGCATAATTTTATATATTGTACCTATTCTTTTTAGTATTTTTATCACTGCGATTCAGTGGCTGCCTACTTGGGAACTTGCCAGAAATTCTATAAGAGGGGAGGGGATGAGCTATGATTTAGCGTCTTGGGGATCGCTTCCTATTTCAGGGATAAAATTATTTATTGATCCTCTTGATAGAGGAGAGTTGAATAAAATAGTTTTTAACTTAGGCGGAGGATCATTAGAGAATCCGTTTGATCATTTCACAGGGAGAATTCCTTTAATATTGATATTTTTCTTTATTATTTTTAAGATAATCGGAATATTTGCAAAGAAGTTTAAGAAGTATACATCAATTAATAGGGATTTCTGGTTTTTTTTGATAGTTTGTCTTTTATTTTTGGGTATTTCTTTGGGTAATTATTTGCCTTTTAATCTGCATAAAATATTATATACAGTTGTACCCTTTTATAGATTTATTCGTATTCCTCTTCAGCATCTAGTCATTGTAGTTTTTCTTGTGCCGCTTATGGCGGGAATGAGTTTGGGAGGTGTACGAAACAAATGGATAAAGATATTTTTAGTATTAGTTGTTATTGCTGAATTATTCAGTTTTGGTAAGAAGTATATATTTTTGACTGAGATACCTGATAAAAAATATGATGCTCAACTTATAAGCTATTTGCAAAAGAATCTTAAGGGAGAGAGACTATTGCCCCTTTATAGAGTGATATCTCCTATTCTTAGTGATATGGATTTAAATGCACCACTTAAGTATGAGATAGAAACTACCAGCGGTTATGATCCGGTTATCTTGAAAAAATATTATGATTTTGTGGATACCAATAACGGCAGTCCACAGAGTTCACTACTTTATTATAATGTAGAGATTCCGCCTATCAGAACGGATGGAGAACTGTTTAAATATCTAAATGTTGGTTATATTTTAACAGAAAAAGGACAATTGGCTTCTCAGCCTGATGATTTTACTCTCGTTTTAGAGCGGGGAAACTACACGCTTTATAAGTATAATAAGGCACGGCCAAGATTTTCATTGGTACACCATGATAATTGTAAGGATGAAAAGAATGATAGAGTGAATATATCAAGATATATTGCTGATAAAATAGATTTAAGAGTTCAATCTTCGTGCGATGCTATTCTTTCAATGAGTGAAGTATTTTATCCGGGGTGGAAGGCAAAAATTGATGGTGAGGAGACACAAATATATAAAAATAATGTAGCTTTTCGATTCCTTAAGGTTAGTCAAGGAAATCATAAGATAGAGATATATTATAGTCCGGATATTTATTATATTGGAGCGATACTAAGTTTTTTGGGTATTATAGGAACCTACTTTTTGAGTAAAAAGTATCAATGAAGAAATATAAAAGTCTAAAGATTGGGATTTTATTAGCCTTTGTCTATTTTGTGATTAATTTGGCTATTATTAATGATTATGGAATTT
>Ga0155063_104_pt1 | contig 13502 bp, 16 predicted proteins | sample RifCSPhighO2_01_FD_106031 | JGI IMG/M metagenome (GOLD analysis project Ga0155063, IMG submission 106031) | Candidatus Gottesmanbacteria bacterium RIFCSPHIGHO2_01_FULL_39_10 | reverse complement strand
TTACGACATCGATTCCACGAAATAGCGACTCACCCATTGCGCCAGCCGATACACCTACACCCACGCCTTCACTGACTCCGACTATAACACCTACTGAAGAACCAACGCCTACTGTTACTCCTACAGTTACACCAACGCCGACTGTCGAACCTACGCCGACTCCGACAACCACTCCTACTATTACTTCAGTGCCTACTCAAGAACCGGCAAGATTTACTCGCCCCCGTCTTCCCCTCTTCCGTTTTCCGTTTAGTTTCATGTCCTTTTGATCACACTAAATCTCAGTATATTGACAAATGGTACTATTAATGGTACTATTTATTTATGTCCACATTAAACGCCACAATACCAGCTAATGAAGCCCGCAGTAATCTATATCAAATTCTTAATGAAGTAGGAGAAGAGTGGCGACAATTTACAATCACACACCGCGGTAAACCCAGAGCGGTGATTATTTCTCCTGAAGAGTTTGCTTCCTGGCAGGAGACACTTGAAATTGCCTCTAACAAGCAATTGGTAAAAAGTATCAAAAAGGGACTTAGATCCAAAAAAACTTACTCTCAAAGAGAAGCTGATAAAATAATAGGCTGGTAAAGGCATGGAAATATTTTATAAAGATGAAGCGGTAAGAAAACTAAGAAATCTCGGCCCTGCGGAAAAGAAAAAAGTGAAAAAGAAAATAGGGAGTCTTCTTCTTAATCCTCTTCTCGGAAAACCCCTGAAAGGTGAATTCTCGGGACTTCGAAGTCTTAAAGCCTGGCCTGTAAGGATAATTTATATATTCAATCCTAAACAAAAGAGCATTACTATTATTACTGTGGATTATAGAGGGGATGTGTATAAATGAAGATCACCGGCAGAAAATTCACGTGTCATAAAAAAAATATTAAAGTGGCCACACAAAATACATTAGACCTAATATAACACAAGGTATCCTGTCGCTAAATACGGACTTGCTTTTCAGATTATTCTTTGGGCGCGTGTGTCTGTCTGATGACGAAAGTTTGTAAAAATCACTGATAATCTAATTAAATTGAGATTTCATCGTTGTGAGATCTGGTAACGACCACAAAAAGTTTCGTAAATTTCTTATGAGCGTTATTTCTTCACGGGATAAACCATATCTTTCCTCTGTCTTATCATACAATAAATTGCTGGACCACGCATATTGCACATCCCTCCACTTTTCTTTATCAATAGTAGATAATATTCGTTTCTTTATCTCATTTAACCTATTTCTATCTCCAACAAATAAACCTGAGAATATACCGGCAACGCCCTTAGATTTGTAATACTCATTATCAGCTATATTAACTATATCCGGTCCCATATCCGTCTCTAGACCCATGTTGTCTGCCTCTTTCTTTAATTGATCTATTAACATAAATTTATGTTTAACAGAGTCATAATCGGGTTCTTTCATATCTATGATAAATGCACAATCTATATCACTTACACCTTTCATCCAGTAACCCTTCATTAAACTACCTTGAAAAGATACTCCTACTAATTCAGGATGCGATTTTCCTGAATCTGTTTGATTAGTTTGTAGATTAGAAACAACCTGTCTAAGTTTATCTATGATACCCTCATTGCCCTTAGGATCATATATATCACCTAATCCTAATATATCTGCAAAGAAAGGTTCCTCACGTACAATCAGGCTTTTAATCACTTTTTCTTTCAATGATAAATTCTTCTTATACAGATTATTTTTAAGAGACATTAATGATCGATATGCAGCCCGTCTAACACCTTTATCTTTATCTTTTGAAAAACGGTCTAATAGATTTCTTGCTGGTTCTCCAACTCGATATAATCCAAAGGCTATTTCTTTTCGGATATCAGGACTATCATTTTCTGCATAACTAGAAATAACTGGAAGGGCAAGTGAACCGATATCACATAAAGAAGATAATACAACTTTACTTATTACTGCGTCATCACTTTTAAGTATTGAATTGAGATAGTTTGTTAAATCTGTTAATATAGCATCTCTTGAACCAATATCATCTCTCATCGTATCTTTCACTAGTTGTGCAACACTACCTAATGATCTAATTGCACTAATACGAACTTCTTGCCCTTGATTATCGGTCGCCATTTTCTTGAGAAGTCCTATTGAATTGATACCTAATCCATAGGCACTTTGGGCTGCTATAGTTTTATCTTCCTCTGAATCACTTTCTGCTAGTTTTTCTAGCTCGTCTAACGTATATTTCTTTTCTGCATTTATTATTCTATCCATACCTTTCTGGGCTTCTTTACGTATATATTCACTCTCATCGTTGGTTAAATTTCTTAATAAATCTAGGCTCTTATCACCGATATGAATAGCTGCGATTATTACTGCATGTCTAATTGTATGATCAGGATCTCGTGCGAGTCGTGCTAAAATATCTAAAGCAGAAGGACCACAATTACCTAAAGCATGAATGACAGTACTGCGAATAGTAGTATCTTTTACTTCCGCTTGGTCGGAAAGTGCTGATAAAGCTTCTTTTCCTATCTCCCCTAAGGCTTGTATCGCACGCTCTCTAACTTTTATTGGAAATTGATCTGTTGTATAAGATTTAAGAATAGGAATTGCCGATTGTCCAGTATCCTTTAATGCATATAGCGCGGATAAACGGACATCACTATTATCGCTATTTACTAAATGCAAAAGTATATTTTGAGCTGATTGTCCTAATTCTCCTAATTGATATACAGATGAACTAGGTATATTAACTTCTTTTGTTTCAACAAAAGTTTTAATAGCATTACAAACCTCCGTAATTTTCTCTTGGTTTATTTCACCAGCAGTATGTAACTCTTTCAATCGATAAATAAGATAATATAATAATGACGTTTCTGATATTTCACTGCCTAATCCATTAAGGGTTGTAAGGATGTTGGGAGTATCCAGTCTATAGGTTGCATTAAGTAATTTAAAACGATCTTTAATGTATTCTGGCCATAATTTATTTTCTTCGGGACTCCAGTAATCCTTTCCATGGACCGCTATTTCTTTTGTATACAATTGTTTACCTGCAGTGAAACTATTTTCGCTTACTTTTGAAATTTCGTCCATATTTAATTTATTTTAACTCGAAACACAAATATTGTGAAAAATACATCAGAATGTAAAAAGTCGCGCGCGCAAAAAATAATGGCGGAGAATTATACAATCTTGCCCAAAAAGTCGGTTCGAACTACTTCTTATCCGGTCGCCGCCTCGAGTTTTCCCCGTTGCGAGGCTTTCATGCGCTCGCCGCGCCCGCCCCCGCGGCGAGCGCACCCCTTTCTCTTCACGATCTGCGGAGGAGGTGAGATTCGAACTCACGTGAGCCTTGCGGCTCCCAAGGTTTTCGAGACCTGGCTGATAAGCCTCTCCAAGCACTCCTCCCTGGCGTCCCCGATGAGAATTGAACTCATATATCGGCCTCCGCAGGGCCGCGCTCTATCCGTTAAGCTACGGGGACAATGAGTGTATTATATTATTTTGAGGCTTATTTATCCACTTAAGAAGAAGATTCGAGAGGTATTTTTTTATTCAGCCAGTCTGAGGCATTATCGACCCAGGTTTTGGGAGGTTTTTCCATAAAAAGGAGGTATTTGCCTATAATTTCTTTGACTTTATCTTCCGAGACGTCTTTCAGGACTGCTCTCACCTGTCCGGGAAATGGCAACCTGGTCTGCAAAATCACCATTTTTTGGCCCCATTTGTCATCAAACCAGAAAGAGGAAAGTTCTATCCAGTGAAAGAGTCTACCAGCATTTTCAAAACCCATAGGGGTAATCTTATGCTCGACTTCAACAGGCGGAATACTGGATATGGCATAGACGACGAAAGCAACTGATAAGATAACAGCGATAAGAAGAAATTCATGCAGGAAAAAGACGATAACTATAAGAAGTATGGTGAGGGCAGCAACTGTCTGATAAAAGACTCGGTCTCTTTTTTTGAAGGGGTGAGAAGGACCTTTCCAGGCAAGGAGTGTTTCATTTAGGTCTGGTTTGTCTTTCAGGGCAGAGGGGTTTTCCATACTGCTATTGTAGCAGATTGATAAAAATGTTTTCTAGTGTTTTAATACTTGGTTTACTAACTATAATTTAGGTAAAATAGATTACTGTGCCGAAACTGCCCATCTTTTCTAAACTTTCAAAATATAAGCTCTATATTGCTACGTTTGTATTGGGTAGTCTAATAGTTGGTTTGCTGGTTATTCAATCAATCAAGATCTCCAATGAGAAGAAACAGAATGATGTCAGGCTAAGCGAATCAAGTATTAAAATTCAAAAGATAGAAAAAGAACTGGCAACTTTAAAAAAGGAGGATCAGTATGTCAAAAATAAGCAACTTGAGGCGACAATTTCGGCAATAGAAAAAACATATAAAGAGGCAGTAGGAGTCTATGAAGAGTTAATTGAACTTAAAAAGAAAAGTAATAAAACAGAAAAACTGGAGGAGTCATTTGCTCTTTCTTTATCTCTTCTTTCCCTAAGAAACTATACATCCGCATCTGCAACGCTTGCCGATATTCGCGGTGAAATCAAAAAGAGCAGCGATTCTATTGCGGTACTCTCGACGGTTCCGACAAATGTGGCTACTAATAACACTCCCCCATCGTCAGGATATAGCAGACAAGCAGTGGATAGCGATGTAGGCAAATTTATAGTCAATATAATTTCAGCTGATCTTAATTCTACGCGCGTTGTAGTAGATACTGCGTTTGAGCAAAACTGCAGTAATGATTGTCCTGTTGCTTCCTTGGCCGACTATGCAGGACGAAGCGGGGCGTTTGCCGCTATCAATGGCCCTTATTTTTGCCCGGCTGAATATCCAAGTTGTGCAGGAAAAACTAATTCTTTTGATACATTGCTTATGAATAAGAATAAAGTTTATTTTAATTCTGATAATAATATCTATAGCAATGTTCCTGCAGTAATTTTCTCAGGAAATTCAGCAAGATGGGTAGGGAAATCTCTGGAATGGGGACGAGACACTGGAGTAGATAGCGTGATTGCCAATCAACCACTACTAACCTTAGGGGGACAGATCATGTTTGGGGGGGATGGAGACCCCAAGAAAGGCAGCCGGGGACCGAGAAGTTTTATAGGAAATACGGGCTCTAAAGTATATATAGGAGTAGTATCCAATGCAACTGTGGCTGAAGCGGCACATGTAGTCAAGACTCTGGGAATAGAAAATGCGCTAAATCTTGATAGCGGAGGATCAACTGCTCTTTGGTCGGGAGGGAAGTATATCGCTGGACCGGGAAGAAATACGCCGTTTGGGATACTTCTTGTCGGAAAATAAATTAAATTCTGAATTCTAAATTTTCTTCTTGTGGGTTTTGCCGAAATGAACCCTATCCCAAAAGCGTTCGTGGAGAAAATATAGAAGGGTATGGAAAATATTGGCAATAAGGACGAGACGAAGTGTGGTATCGTAGCGCCCAGTGATAGTGTAAATGATAATAAAATCAACAGAAAGAACAAGAAAGCGGAAGGTAATTGCTTTTATAAGCGATCGTTCTATTTTTTCGTAAAATCTCATGGTCCATTTTTATTATAATGGATTTTATATCCTTTTGAGTACCAAGCGTGGTTGGCCTAAGTTTTCGTAGTTTTCAATTACTTTGCCTTTTATAAAGCCAAATTTTTCATAAAATTTCACTGCCGGATTTGAAGGGTGTGTTTTAACCTCAACAGGTAGCGCACCAATATCAGAAAGAATTTTTTTAACGATGAAAGCGCCAATTTTTTGGCGGCGATAGTCTGAAAGCACTCCTAATGTAGTTATTTCTGCAACGACTTCTTTCTTTTCATAGGCACCAAAACCGATAATTTTATTGCCGTCATAAGCTAAATAAATTTTACTTTTTCTGATCCAGTCGAAAAGAACTTTTTTATTGGGTGAGCGGAGATGATAGTTTTGGGTAAAAACTTTTTGATCTAAATCGAATAGAATATCGAGAGAGTCAGATAATGAAACTTCTTTGAGTATGAAATCCATATTTATTTTGTCAGTTCAAGGAATGTAACTCCGCTATCTTGTAGTACTTTTTTGGACAGGACATTGGGAAAAAGCGATTGATATTCGGTAAAGTATACGTCGGCATCGTATTTTCCCGGGATAAGCGTCAAATAAAGCTTATTGGCTAATGATAGCGACTGTTCATAGATTTTGGCTCCGCCGATTATGAATATTTCTTCTTTTTCAACTTCCTGGGCTTTTTGGAGGGCGTCAGCTAGTGAGTGAGCAGTTATAGCTCCGGGGACATTAAACTGAGTGTTTTTAGTGATAATAATATTGGCTCTATTGGGAAGTGGATGGCCGATAGACTCATAAGTCTTTCGACCCATAATGACTACGTGGCCTCGGGTTTTTTCTTTGAAAAATTTTAAATCTTCGGGGATGTGCCAGAGGAGTTTATTGTTTTTGCCTAATTCCCTGTTTTTGCCTATAGCTGCGATGATACTAATCGTAGGATTGTTCATTAAAAACCACCAACCACTGTTATTTCTCCTTTTATTGGTGGATAGGGGTCGTAACCTTCGAGAGTAAAATCTTCCAAATGAAAATTGTCTATCTTTTTTACTTTGGGATTTAATTTCATGGTTGGAAATGGTCTTGGTTTTCGGGACAATTGCTCTTTGACCTGATCGAAGTGATTTTCATATATATGGGCATCACCGAAGGTGTGGACAAATTCCCCGGGTTTGTAGCCTGTCACCTGAGCAAGCATAAGAGTAAGGAGAGCGTAACTGGCTATATTGAAAGGAACGCCCAAAAACATATCGGCACTCCTTTGATATAGAAGAAGAGACAATTTATCGCCTGATATATTTATATGATACATAGTATGGCAGGGAGCTATCACCATGGATTTTGCGTGACTTCCTGACATTTCATATATATACTCGGCATTCCAAGCGGAGACTATATAATGTTTTTTGAGGGGATACTTTTTGATCTTTTCTATAGCCCAACCGAGCTGATCCAGAGTCTTGCCATGGGCTGTAGGCCAGCGGCGCCACTGGACGCCGTAGACCGGGCCAAGCTCTCCCCATTTTTCCACAAAACCCTTTTCGTTTTCTATTTTTTTTATAAACTCTTCATAGGTAAGTGGTTTGGCTTTTTTGGCTTGGACAGCCCATTGGTACTTTTTGTAAGCCCACTCATCCCAGATATGGACTTTGTTGTCGATAAGATATTTTATATTTGAGGAGCCCGAGAGAAACCAGATAAGCTCATGGGTAATACCGCGCATAAAGACCTTCTTGGTGGTAAGAATGGGGAAACCTTGAGAAAGATCAAATCTTATTTGACGACCGAAGACACTTTTAAGACCTACTCCTGTGGAGTGGCTGATTTTCTTCACTCCATGATCTAGAATATCCTGCAATAGATCAAGATATTGATACTCGGGGTGTTTTTGGGACATAGGCACTTTGGATATTTATAATAGTATATTTTGGGGAAAAGTGGAAGGGGAAGTGTATAATATATTTGATGATCCGAAGTATTTTTATCATACTGATGGTAGGAACTATTTTGGCGGTGACCTTTATCCTGTGGGCTACAAAGAGTATTTTGAAAAGTAATAACAAGCCATCAATCCCCTCCCCTTCTGTTTCTATCTCAACTCAAAACCAAAAAACTGAAATTGTGGCACAAAATCTGGAAGTGCCTTGGGCGATAGCTTTTTTATCTGATGGAAGTATGCTGGTGACTGAAAGAGCCGGCAGAATAAGACATATAGAAGACGGAAAAATAACAAATACTTTTACAATTGAGCAAGTTTTGGAGATTGGAGAGGGAGGACTTCAGGGAATTACTCTTCATCCTTATTTTGAGAGTAATAAATATTTATACGTTTATTATACATATAGAAGTGAGGGTAATAATACTTTTAATCGGGTGGCAAGATATAAATTGGAAAGTAAAAGCTTGGTTGATGAAAAAATTATAGTGGATAGAATTCCCGGGGCTTCCAATCATGATGGGGGGAGAATAAAATTTGGGCCGGATGGACTTCTTTATATAGGTACGGGTGATGCCCAAAATCCTTCACAGGCCCAGGATACTAAGACTCTGGGAGGAAAAATACTGCGGGTAAATGATGACGGAAAGATACCTGCTGATAATCCTTTTGGAAATGCTGTCTATTCTTATGGACACAGAAATGTACAGGGATTGGCCTGGGATAGTAGCGGCAATTTATGGTCGACGGAACATGGAAGGAGTGGTGTGGCCTCCGGATATGATGAAATAAATCTTATTGAGAAAGGGAAGAATTATGGATGGCCGGATATTGAAGGTGCGGAAACACAAACGGGCATTGAAAGCCCAAAAAGACAATCGGGTGCTACAACTACATGGGCTCCGGCGGGTGCGGCGTTTATAAATAATTCTTTTTTCTTTGGAGGACTTCGAGGTCAGACTTTATATGAGGCGATAATAGATGGCGGTAAAGTAACTGATTTTAAGGAACATTTTAAAGGAGAATATGGAAGAATAAGGGAAGTTATTTTAGGCCCTGATAATTTTCTTTATATAACAACTAGTAATAGAGACGGCAGAGGATTACCGCAAAATAATGATGATAAAATTATGAGAATAAACATAGATAAACTTTGATATTTCCCAAAAACACGTTTTTCCTGTAAAATGATAGTATGAGACTTCGGCATTTTTTAATATTACTTCTGATAACTGTTTTTTTCTTGGCTCATCCATTGGCGAATCAGGCTCAAGAACCATCCTCTGAATCTTTAGATGGTGATTATGTCAAAGATGAGATACTGGTGAAAGTAAAAGATAGAAATACGCCGTTTGATAACTTATTCAGTCGATTGAGATTAAGACTTTCTGAGCGGCTTTTGGATAATTTTAATTTTTCCGGTACTTTGAAAGAAAGAATTGAAGAAAAGGGATTAGATAAAGTCTATATTGTAAAGTTAGAACAAAATGAGGATGTTCCTACAGCTATTACAAAATTAAAACAGGATCCATTAGTTGAATACGCAGAACCCAATTATATAGTTCATTCATCAGTTATTCCAAATGATCCAAATTTTTCCAAATTATGGGGACTCTACAACACCGGACAAACAGGTGGAATAAGCGGGGCCCACATCAATGCGCCTCCTGCCTGGGATAGTACTCATGATAGCAATATCGTGGTCGGAATTATAGATACAGGTATTGATTATAATCATGAGGATTTAGCTTCTAATGTATGGACAAATCCGGGAGAAATAGCGGGAAACGGCAAAGATGATGATAATAATGGCTTCATAGATGATATACATGGATGGGATTTTGCCAACAGTGATAAAGATCCAATTGATGATAATGGTCATGGCACTCATGTGGCGGGAACGATAGGCGCTATCGGAAATAATGGGGTTGGAATAGTAGGAGTGAATTGGAATGTAAAAATGGCGGCTCTAAAATTTCTTAATAGATACGGAAGCGGTACTACAGCTAATGCAGTCAAGGCAGTTCTTTATGCTAACATGATGGGATTTAAGATCACTAATAACAGCTGGGGAGGGGGCGGCTATACACAGTCATTGTATGATGCGATAAATGCAGCTAATAATGCAGGAAATTTATTTGTAGCGGCTGCTGGAAATAGCGGAAATAATACAGATTCTTCAGCAAATTATCCTGCAAGTTATAATTTACCCAATATAATATCTGTAGCGGCGACGGATCATAAAGATAATTTGGCTTCTTTTTCCAATTATGGAGGAAATAGTGTGGATCTAGGTGCTCCGGGAGTAGATATATACTCTACAGTTCCAAAGGGAAGTTGTTCTTTATGTGATAGTAGCGGCTATGATTTCTTAAGCGGAACGTCTATGGCGACACCTCATGTGTCCGGAGTAGCAGCTTTGGTCTGGTCTGCTGATAACGGGTTATCAAACCTTGCTATAAAGGATAAAATCTTATATTCAACAGATGCACTTTCTTCGCTTAGTGGAAAAACAATAAGTGGAGGAAGATTAAACCTGCATAAGGCATTAACACAATCTTATACCGCACCCACACCTACTCAGGTAACTCCTACTCCTTTTTATGCTTTAAACGACAGTTTTGAGGTATCTGAGTGGAATGGTTTATGGAGTGAAGATAATCAGAGAGATTGGGATAGATCGCGACAAAGAAGTATAGATGGAAGATATTCGGCAGAAGTGGATGGGACAACATCTGATGGGGCTCTTATATCCAAAAATATAGATCTAACTGGAAAAACTTCGGCTAAGGTAGGCTTTTGGTGGTATATAGAAAATAGCTTGGATCTGGGTGAGTATCTAGCGATGGATATATCTACTGATAATGGCTCTTCATGGGTGGAAAAAGCTAGACTTCGCGGGAATGAAGATCCGGAAAATTCATGGCAAAATGTATCGTTTAATGTGGAGAGTATAAATCAAATCAGACTTCGCTTCAGAGGGAAAATGAATAGTTCTACTGAGGATGCGGATGTTGATTTGGTAAGAGTAGAAGCTTATTAAGTTTGCGGAGAGGGCGAGATTCGAACTCGCGAAGGAGTTGCCCCCTTAGTAGTTTTCAAGACTACCGCACTAGTCCACTATGCGACCTCTCCAGCCTCAGTATTATACCCTAAATCGTACCTCTAATAAAGAAATTTTCAACTTGACATATACGGGTAATTAGTATATCTTTGTAAGACTTTTATAAGTGTTTTGTAAGAATAATGTAAGAAGGAATTTATGCAACCTGCCTATAGTTATACAGTTAATCCTAAAAAGAATCATACCCAGATAGATCTCCAGTTGGCGTCGTGGCCTTTTCATACGATAGAAATACCTCAAACCGCTGCAATCTTACAAAAGCATTTACCTAGAATATTTCAGGCTGAATGTTTTAACTCCCGAAATTTACCATTTGCTAGAGAACTTAAGAAGACAGAATTGGGACATCTATATGAACATATACTTCTGGAGTATCTTTGTATGGATAAAGTAAAAAAGGGATTTCCTGAGGCGACATATTCTGGAGTGACTACTTGGGATTGGATGAAAAATCCTCCGGGCAGCTTTCAAATCTATATAAATGAATCTATGAGGGCTCCCTGGTTTAATTCGGCTCTTAAGAAATGTAATCACGTGTTTGATAAAATAATACGCACGGCAACAGAATAGTATCTGTTGCCTGAATTTTAAAAGAACTTACTGATCTAGATCAGTAGTTCCTCTTATATTAGAGTTTTCCATTTCTCCCATGCCTGAGGTATCCGTTTGACCCGTGGTTGATCCACTACTCTGGTCCTTTGAGAAAGATGATTTACCGCCTTTCATGCCTGATTTGTTTTTATTATCATCACTGCGCTGGGAGTAATTTTGTTTTTTATCTGCCATTTTTATCACCTCCTTAAAATATTAAATATTAAAACTTATTTTCTTGCAGGAGTTATTCTAAGGCTTAAGTTTAAGAAAGAAATAGTATGAAAGTAAGGAAGGGATAAGAGAGGAAAAGGCGGAGAGGGTGGGATTTGAACCCACGAACCCTTGCGGGTTGGAGGTTTAGTAAACCTCTGCACTAGGCCACTATGCGACCTCTCCTTCAATAATGCGGACTTCGTCTCGCCTTAGCCGAGCTGAATGATTTAGTCCCGCTTACGTCCCGATGTACTCGGGACTTCAGCGAGGCGACGAGAGATTATATACAAAGTTAGAACTTATTTTTTAAGTTTTTTACTCAATTTTAGTTAATCGAACTGTAAATTTAATACGACTGGTATTTTCATTTGCTTCTTTTAGAGAGCCTTTTCCTTCTAATCCTACTTTAGCAACCATTAATCCTCCTTTTGCCTCACCTTCTTTTGTGTCTGATTGAGAAACAGCAATATCAAAAGTTATTTCACCATTTATTCCTTCAGCAGATAAACCGATCCTTTCATTTGAAACTACAAAATTATAACCAGATTTGTCCTTGTATTTCTTAAGTGCTGAATGTATTTGATTTAAGCTTTCGTAAATAAATTCTTCTAAATCCATATGTAATTAACAACTTAATTTATAACCAATTTTAAGATTCATTTTTCAAAGGTAAAAAATCGTGTTGATCTAACATTTTAATGACACCACGCAATAAATAGTTATTTCGAAAATCAATTAAATATTTTCTACTTTTCTTATGTTCAGAAGATATCATATTTTTACTTTTCAATCTATTTAAAATCCTTGATGTTTGAGCAGGAATAGTATCCGGCAAGATAGCTTTAAGATCACCCGCTTGAAATAATTGTTTTTTAACGGCAATTTTGAGTATTTCAGATTCTATTTTTGTAATCACTTTTCGCTCATGAGAAAAATCTATTGCAGGTAATAATATCTTTTCTGATAAATACTTATAATCCAATAAGTGATCAATTTTTTCTATTTCTTTTTTCAGTCCTGTTAGAACGTACTCACACCAACCCAACAACCCTTCATATGTACCTAAATCTGCCGTTGATAGATAATCGTAATACTTTTCTCTATTGTTGCAAAAAATAGCCGTTGGATTAACTATTCTACCTTTTCCGACATTAAATCCAGACTTGATTAATTGTGCATATGTAATAAGACGAACCACGCGTCCATTTCCATTTCCAAAGGGATGAATCCAAACAAATCGGTGATGAGTAAGTGTAGTTTTTAAGAGGTCATATTTAGGCAAATCTTTTTTATTTATAAATTTATTCAACTCTTCCATGTAATCATGTACCTGCGTATAGTCGGGAGGAATATGAATCGCTTTTGAGATTTTAATGTTTTTTCTGCGGTATTCACCAGGAAATTCATCACCTTCTTCATTAGAAGATAAATTTTTAACAACAAGTTTATGTAATTCTCGAATAAAGGCATCATTTATTGGATAATCGTTTATGTTCTTATCAATAAAATCCATAGCCCTTTCGAGATTTTGGATCTCTTTTATTTTTTCATCTTGAGTTTTTTGCTTTTCTATCTTAGTTTCGATAAATTCCGCAATGGTTGTGTGGTTACCTTCAATTCGTGCAGATCCAATACTTTCTAATGTGTGAAATAATCCTTTTAGTTGGAAAAATAGGCGTGGATGAGTACTTCCTCCTAACTTCTTTTTACGAAGGTAATCTAATTCTATAATTAAATCTGTTAAGTTAGAATTAAATGCTGGCTCAATTATCGATAATGTTTCGTATGGATATTTACTCATATATTGTTTAACATTTAACACTTTATTGCTATTTTGAAGCTAAAATGAGTATATCATACTTTATAACAATTAACAATTATCAAAAGCTACATTTAACCATATGAGGCTAAAGTTCTATTTGCTATCCTTTGAGAAATTATCTGAGATTATAAGCTAAATTATTGAGGCTAAAAAGAATATAAAGACAATCTACAAAAACTCTTGTATTGTTAGAACCTGAAGTACAGATTAGTGAGTAACTACGTTAAGGCCTCTGATTGCTGGTTTATATCACGTTGCGGACCCGATGCGTCTCTAT
>Ga0155063_105_pt3 | contig 13647 bp, 28 predicted proteins | sample RifCSPhighO2_01_FD_106031 | JGI IMG/M metagenome (GOLD analysis project Ga0155063, IMG submission 106031) | Candidatus Gottesmanbacteria bacterium RIFCSPHIGHO2_01_FULL_39_10 | reverse complement strand
TTTGCGGAAGCGTTAGTCCGACATTGATAGGCAGAGATCTGACAAGGATTGTAAAGTTCCTCAAATCTAAACTTCCTATCTTGGACCTCTCTATATAATAGGGAATGATAATAATAAGATAAACTTAAATCGGTAAGAATTGAGTAATAATTTAAAAGGATTTGATTAGCCAATTGAGGAAATTTCTAAGGCTGATTAGAATTTTTTGCAGTATACCCACTTTCGATTTTTGATTTAAGTTGGTATACCCTTGCGGGGGAGTGTATTTTCTCATTGAAGAGTCATAAAACAATTATTTTTCCTTTCTTATCTTCAGATAAATTATTATGATAACTCCATATGCCGGTTTTAGTAAATGTAAATGTATATTCCACACCTGCCCCCACACCATGCAACTGATCAAAGCCTTTATAAGTATCATGTGTAGGATGCGGATCAGAAGCCACCCACATGCCTTCATTTATGGAATCATTTATCCACAGGACTGTTTCTCCATACTTTAGTGTAATAATCTGAGGCTCAAAACCAGCTTCTTTATAATGGACTTCTGCCGCATATTTAGGGGATTGAGTAGGAGGAGGCGCACCACCCACAGGATTAGGCTCTGGAATCAAATTCATAAAAAAATTACTGCTTATGAAGACGGCAAAGAAAAAAAGCAGGAGTGTGATGATTGATACAACTGAAAAGGAATATTTATTGCGCATTATTCTTCTTCCTCTTCCCCTATTGCTCCACCACCAATTTTTATATGGGGTTGCTTTTTTTCGTGTCCCGGCCAATATTTAGTATCGCCTATATAGATAGGCTCTTCGGTTCGATTGGTAGGTATCTCGTCTCTTGGTGATACTACCCCTCTACTTGAGGCACCTCCCCTGCTATCTGTCATGATATACACCTCCTTTGTAGTCCTATCCCGCTAGTTTAGAATTAGGATAAAACAGGCAAGTAAAAAGGATATATTGGGCGTGTAAGAAAAAGGAGAGAAAAATTAAGAAATTAACGCTTGGGGGATTGTTTCTTTGCCCTTGCTTTTTGGGCGAAGCCGGCTTTTCGTCTTTCTTTGGTGCGGGGATCACGTGTGAGAAGTCCCTGTTTCTTAAGAAGAGGTCTATATTTTTCTTTGTCTATCTTCTCCAGAGATCTGGCTATACCTTGCGTAAGAGCACCAAGCTGGCCTGATAATCCTCCTCCGGAAATTACCGCAGTTGTTATAAAGCGATCTTGAGTTCCCGTAAGTTTGAAAGGCAGCAAATACATCTCTTTAAATATTTTACCGGGGAAATAATGATCTGCCGATCTACTATTGATGACCACATCACCTTTTTTGTAGGATTTGGAATGAAGCACCAGTTCTTCAGTGAGGACTAATCTGACACGCGCTGTAGATTCTTTCCTTCGACCTACAGCCTGATAAAAGGATGTTTTTTCTTCTTTGGGTTTGGTAGGTTCTTTGGTTTTCTTTGGCATATGCTAAAAATTTTTAATTTTCAATTTTTAATTTATTTTGATAGGGGTGGTTTTCGTCTTTATATACATAGAGTCTTTTGAGCATCTGATCTCTTAGTTTATTTTTGGGAAGCATACCGGCTACTGCTTCATAGATTATTCTTTTTGGATTTTGGATTAGTATCTCTTGAAAAGTGTGTTTTTTCCGCCCACCTGGATATCCAGAGAAAGAATCATATATTTTTTGTTTGGCTTTATTTCCTGTTACTTTTATTTTTGCTGCATTAATGACTATTACATAGTCCCCACAATCAAGATTGGGGACAAAATACGGTTTATTTTTACCCATGAGATTTTGAGCCATAACGGTCGCTATTCTTCCCAATATTTGGTCTTTCACATCGAATAAAAGCCAAATTCTTTTAATATCTTTTTGTTTGGTGGGAAGTGTTGTTTTTTGCATGGTTTATTTATTTTTTTCTGTTTTCTGGATGGCTTTTTCTTTTTCTTCCACTTTTTCTACCCATTCTATAACAGCTTGAGGAGAACCGTCGCCTTTTCTTTCTTCAGTTTTTATGATACGTGTAAATCCGCTTTTTCTTTCTTTAAATTTGGGGGCAATGTCATCGACTAATTTTTTTACTTCATCTCCTCTTTGCAGAAATCCAGCTATTTGACGTCTTGCCGCAAGAGTGCCTTCTTTGGCTTTGACGACTAATTTGTCTACCAAGCCCCTTATTGCCTTGGCTTTGACTACTGATGTGGTAATCTTGCCGTGAATAATAAGAGAGGCTACCAGGTTTTTGAAGAGACTTTTTCTCTCTTTTATATCTCTTCCTAATTTTTTACCAAATACATTATGTCTCATATTAGACGTTTAAAGCGACTCCTTTTTGTCTTAATATTTCATCTATCACGCTTATAGATTTGGCGCCCAAATTTTTGATTCTGAGTAGCTCTTTTCTGGGAGTACCTAGAAGTTGACCCACCGTGTCAATACCTCCTATATGGAGAGCATTCACAATTCTGGTCGGAAGATCCAGCTCTTCGAGAGTCATTTTCAAGACTTCATCAGAGACAGAGGGTGCTACGGCCACTCCTTCAGAAACTACGGCTTTTGGTTCATAGATCTGAAGAAAATAGGATACCAATGTTCGGGCGGCGTCCTTTAGGGCAAATGAAGGAGAAGTGGTTCCATCAGTCCAGATTTCCACAATCAAACGATCAAGATCTGTCATCCTCCCTACACGAGTGGCTTCAATCTTGTAGTTGACGCGGGTAACTGGAGTAAAAAGAGAATCAACCAACATGGTGCCAATGGATTCCCCTACTTCTTTTTCATCCCGAGTGACATAGCCATATCCTGGTTCTATAGTCAGCTCGGCTTCGAATTTGGCTTTTGCAGTTGTAAGCTCACCTAAATATAAATCTTGATTAACTACGTCCACACTTCCATCGCCTTCCAAATCCTTGGCATAAAACTTTTTTGGTCCTTTGACGGCTATTTTCAGCGTGGTTGCTTTGTCGCTGGTTAGCTTAAATCTTAATTTCTTAATGTTTAATAAAATCTCCACAATATCTTCTTTTAGTCCAGGAAGGGTTGAAAATTGGTGTTTAACACCATTTATTCTGACTTTGGTGACTGCGGCGCCTTTGAGAGATGTCAAAAGAACGCGTCTTAAGCTAACCCCTAGCGTATGCCCAAATCCCTGCTCTAGAGGTTCTATAATAAATTTACCGTAGCTTTCTGTTTCCTTATCTACCTTTACTTTAAAATTTGGTTCCAACATAATAAAATATCCTCCTTCGTCAGCGCGAATAAAATTCAATAATAAGTTGTTCTGTAATATCTTCTGTGACATCCTCCCGCCTAGGTAGTTGTTTTACTTTGCCCACAGGACCTTTTCTTTCCAACCAGGATGGAATAACAGGATCTTTCATTTCCAGGAGTTTTTTGATTAAGATATTTTCGAGCATTTTGTTTTTTAGGTTAACTACACTACCCGGCTTTACTTTAAATGAAGGTATATTGACTTTGTGACCATCAACCACGACGTGTCCGTGAGTAACCATTTGCCGGGCAAAGGCACGTGTGGGTGCAAATCCCAATCTATAAATAACATTGTCCAGCCGTGTCTCTAACCTTTCCAGTAGAGCTTCACCTGTATTACCTACATTTCTTGTCGCTTCATCAAAATATTTCCTGAACTGTCTTTCCAAAAGGCCATACATTCTTTTGACTTTCTGCTTTTCCCGCAGCTGTATAGCATAATCTGATGGTTTTCTTTTTCCCTTCTGGCCGTGCTGACCGGGGGGAATTTTCAGCCTTTTTAAAAGCTCATTATAGGCATTGGTTCCAGTAGTTTTCAGACCTAAATCTAGGCCTTCTCGTCTTGCTAGTCTATTTTTTGGTCCTGTATATCGTGCCATAATTTATACTCTCCTCTTTTTCTTGGGTCTTACCCCATTGTGAGGCATGGGAGTAACGTCTGCTATCATAGTTATGTTTAGTCCTGCATTTTTGAGGGCACGCAGTGTGGCATCTCGGCCTGCTCCCGGGCCTTTGATAAATACATCGACGGTTCTTAAGCCATATAGATTGATGAGTTTTTTGGCTATCTGATCAACTGCTGTAGTTGCTGCAAAGGGAGTGGATTTTCGGGTACCCTTGAAACCCACACCTCCCGCGCTTCCCCAGCCTAAAGTATTACCTTTATTGTCGGTAATTGTTACTAAAGTATTATTAAATGTTGCAGTAATAAAAACTTTGCCTTTTTCTATGGTACGTTTTATTTTTGGATCTTTCATTCTGTTTTTGTTCCTGGTTGACCTAATTTTGCTCTAGTTTCTTTTCGGAGTGCTCCAACGGTTTTTCTAAGTCCACGCTTGGTACGGGCATTAGATCTGGTACGCTGACCTCTAACCGGTAGGCTTCGGGCGTGCCTTACGCCTCTATAGGATCCTACTTCTTTTAACCTTTTGATATTTTCGGATACTTCACTTCGCAGGTCACCTTCTACTTTGAGTCCTGAATCGATGACTTTTTGAATTCTGCCTACTTCTTCTTCCGATAGATCTTTTACCCTTTTGTTTGCCAAGACAGATGCTTTTTTAAGCAGGGGACTCACATTTGTCCTGCCTATACCATAGATATAGGTCAGGGCAATATCGATTCTTTTATGGTCTGGTAAATCTCTTCCTGCAATTCTAGGCATAATGTTTATCCTTGTCTTTGTTTGTGCTTCGGATTTTCACAAATGACAAAAATTCGGCCTCGCCGTTTCACTATTTTACATTTATTACATCTTTTGACAACTGATGATGTTACTTTCATATTGCTGTGCCCGCCTTGGATCATTTGACCCTGTAAACAATTCTGCCTTTTGTCTGGTCATATGGTGTCATCTCTACTTTTACTCTGTCTCCGGGAAGAATTTTAATATAATTTATTCTCATCTTGCCCGATAGATGACATAGAATTATTTTTTCGTTTGTCAGTTTTACTCTAAATAAGGTGTTAGGCAGTGCCTCGGTGACCATGCCTTCTATTTCAGTTGTTCCCTGATGAACCATATTATGTCAAAACAAAAACCCCGTCGCGCTTGAGTGCAACGGTTTTTTCAAAAAGCCCAGATATTTTACCATCTTTTGTTGCTATTGTCCACCCATCATCTCCTTTATATACAACGTCAGGACTTCCCAGGTTGTAAATGACCTCAAGAGCCAAAACCATCCCTATTTCCAGTTTGGGAGTCATCTCTATAGGTTTTGATAGAATCCCTGGTATTTCGGGAGCCTCGTGCAGTTTTCGGCCTACTCCGTGGCCTGTCAGGCTTTTTACTATAGAATAACCTTCTTTCTCTATTATATTTTGAATTGCTTGTGATATATGTCCAATATGATTACCAATCTTTACTTGTTTAATCGCCTCCTCTAGTGCTTTTTCTCCGGTTTGAAGAAATTTCCGCTTTTCCATTGTTTCATTTACCAGTATTGACCATGCACTATCGGTATTAAAACCTTTATAATAAACTCCGCAATCAATACCCACTATGTCATCTTTTTTGATAATGTAATCTGTGGGAATGCCGTGGACCACTTCCTCATTTATGGAAAAGCAGGTGGACCACTTATAACCTGATACTCTTTTGAATGCCGGCTCAGCACCAAGGGACTTTATCTTTTTTTCTGCCATTTTATCCAAACTCTTGGGAGTAATGCCTTCTTTGGTATTTGATAATAGAAAATCTAAAACTTCTTTTAGTATTTTACCCCCATCTATCATGACTTGGATTTCTTTTTCGGTTTTGAGGTGGATCATAAAGACGAGGAGGAGATATTGAGTTTTTGTAATATCTTTTGATGAATATTTTCTACCGTATCTTCACCATTTATTTTTAGTAAAACACCCATTTTGGTGAAATAATTGATTATTTCTTTCTCATTTTTTTTGTAATCAGCAAGCCTTTTTTTTATTCTTTCCGGTTCATCATGATTGATATTACTTCCGGCAAACAATTTTCTTTGTCTCTTGGAAAGTCTAGACAGGGTTTCTTTTTCACTTATAAATAAATAAATAACAAAATCCAAGGCGTATCCATATTTTTCAATTTTGTCTGTCAGAAACCTGGCTTGTTCTATGGTTCTGGGGAATCCGTCTATTATCCAGCCTTTTTGAGCATCAGTTTCTTTCAGTCTTTTTTTCCAGAGGACAAAAGCTTCACTATTGGCTAAATAGCGGCCTTCCAGTAAAGCGTATCTTGCGGCATCACCAACCATACCTTGATCATTTTTGGCGGCGTCTCTGACCAAATCTCCAAATGTGATAAGAGGAAGTTTTAGTTTTTGACTAAGCAATTTGGCTTGGGTACCTTTGCCGGAACCTTCGGGACCGTAGAAAACGATGTGCATTATTTCAAAAATCCTTCATAACTTCTTGTCAGTAACTGGGATTCCAACTGTTTAACGGTTTCCAAAACTACAGACACTACGATCAGGATACCAGTGCCTCCGATAGTCAGCTGAGAGATGCCGCTAAATCTTTGCACAACTGACGGCATAACCGCTACAACTCCTAAAAATATAGCGCCGGCAAGAGTGATCCTTGTCAAAATATAATTTAAATAATTGGCTGTCGGGGTACCCGGTCTTATACCAGGTATAAAACCGCCATATTTTTGAATTTCAGAGGATATTTTTTGGGGATTGAAAGTGACGGCCGTATAGAAATATGTAAAACCAACAACAAGAAGGAAATAAAATATATTATAAAATATCCCTTCGGTACTAAATAAAGCTACTACTGTACGGGCAATTTGGGAAACCATAGGATTGGGTATCTGCTCGACAAATCGTCCAAAAAGAGAAGGAATAAGAACTATAGAGACTGCAAAGATGATGGGAATGACGCCTGCCTGATTTAGACGCAAAGGAAGATAAGAGGATGATCCTCCGTATATTTTGTTGCCCCTTATTCTTTTGGCGTAGTTTACCGGAATTTGGCGGACAGCTTCATTTATGAAAACAATGCCTGCAACGACTAATATTCCCACAATCACAAATACAATAGTATTAATAATCATTTCCTGATTGATGGTGGTAATGGTTCTACCTATGGCAAGCGGCAATCTTCCGACTATTCCGGCAAATATAAGAAGTGATATGCCATTGCCTATGCCAAATTCCGATATGAGCTCGCCAAACCACATAAGAAGGATGGTACCTGCGGTCATTGTGATAATCATGGCTATAAGAGTAAGAGGGCTTAATGTCCCAATCACGCCCTGGCTTTTAAGTAGGGCGTACATGCCTATGGATTGAAGGGCCGCGAGGGGGACAGTCAAAAATCTGGTGTATTGGTTGATTTTTTCACGGCCATATTCTCCTTCTTTGGATAGTTCCTCAAGCTTGGGAAAAACCATAGTGAGTAGCTGAAGTATAATTGAAGCGTTGATATAGGGATTTAAACCCAAGGCCATAACTGAGAAATTTATAAGAGTACCTCCTGAAAATATATCCAAAAGTCCCAAAAATTCGCTTTGTTCGAATAAAACTTTTAGTCTTTGTATATCTACACCCGGAATAGGTATATGGGCGAAGAGTCTGAATACGAAAAATATAAAGGCGGTGAAAAGTATTTTTTTTCTGATGTCGCGGCTTTTGAAGGAGTTGATTATGGGAGAAAGTATTTTATCCATAGACTTTACGATTTTCCCTGCCTGCCGGCAGGCAGGTCTACTTTACCTCCCGCTTTTTCTATTTTTTTCTGGGCACCTTTGGAAGTGGGAAGAAGTACTGTAAGAGCAATGCTAAGAGTACCCTCTCCCAGTATTTTAACACTATTTATATCTTTATCTACAATGTGGTGCTTTTTCAGAAGTTCAAGAGTAACAATTGCGCTTTTTGGCAATAGGTTAAGCACTTTTGTATTTACAGCCAGCGGTCTTCTACTAAAAGGATGGTTTCTGTCTTTTCCTCTTTTTAGGGGTAATCTTCTTATGATAGATCCCTGACCGCCTTCAAATTCCAATTTCATTTTTCCGCGGGCCTTTTGACCTTTGGTTCCTCGTCCCGCAGTCTTTCCTCGTCCGGAGCCGTGTCCGCGGCCGAGTCTTTTTTGAGATCTTTTGGTAGTTTTGGGCAATTCGTGCAGTTTCATATTATTTTTGTGTTATCCCCTTACTTTGTAATCTTTTTAGAGCTTCAAGAGTCGCGTAGACGTTGGAGGCTTGATTGTCGGTACCCAAGATTTTAGAAACAATATCGTGAACACCTGCTGCCTCAACTACAGCTCTGACTGCGCCGCCGGCTCGTATACCAGTTCCGGCTGGTGCTGGTTTTAGAAGAATTTTGGCTGCGCCGACTTTTATTCTGACTTCATGAGGTATAGATGAACCCCTCATAGGCACACGAATTAAATGTTTTTTGGCGTAATTTGATCCTTTTCTGACTGCTGAGGCTACATCCGGGGCTTTGCCTAAGCCTACTCCGACTCGTCCTTTTTTGTCTCCTACGACTACCAAGACGGAAAAACCGATTTTATTACCTCCTGTTGTCTTTTTTGAGACACGATTTACCTGAACTATTTTCTCGGCAAATTCCGAGGGTACTCTTGTAGTTGTATAGTTTGACATAATTAAAATTTGAGGCCTCCCTCCCTAGCCCCTTCGGCAAAAGACTTTACTTTGCCATGATATTTGTAGCTGCCTCTATCAAAAACAACACTTTTAATCTTTTTCTTTCCTGCTTTTTGGGCTAAAATTTTGCCTAAGTTTTTGGCTGATTCGATATTTAATTTAGTCACTTTTTCTGTAATGGAATTTACACTTACGAGTGTTATTCCTTTGGTATCATCGATGACTTGGGCATAAAGATTTTTATTGGAACGAAAAATAGTAATCTTCGGAAATTTTGCGACTTTTTTTATCTTTGCCCTTATTCTTTTTATACGCCTTTTTTTGTTTGATAAGTATTTATTCATAGATTATTTAGCACCTGGTGCTCCTCCCAGAGCTTTGGTGGCTTTGCCGGCCTTTTTCCTTATCTTTTCACCGACATATTTTATTCCTTTTCCTTTATAGGGTTCCGGTTTTTTCAGTCTTCTGATTTTGGCGGCTATCTCTCCGACTAAATATTTATCCATACCCGAAACTGTGATTTTATTTTCAGCAACTTCAAATTTGATCCCTGGAGGGGCTTGCATAATTATGGGGTGGGAAAATCCCAATGACAGATTAAGCTCCTGTCCGCTGGTTTGCGCTCTGTATCCTACTCCTACTAATTCCAGACTTTTAGCCCAAGATTTGGCAGCGCCAACGATGGCATTGTTAATGAGTGTTCTATATAAACCAAGTAAAGATTTGTTACTGGGATGCTCATTTTTTGACTCGAGTTTGATCAGATTGCCATCTATTTTTATTTGGATTTTATCGCTAATATTAAGCTGCATTTTACCCATAGATCCTGCAACCTCGAGAGTTTGGTCTTTGAGGTTTACTGTTATTCCGCTTAATATTTCTATTGGTTTTTGTCCTATTCTTGACATATGTTTTTTATTACCATACTTTACATATTATCTCTCCGCCTAATCCTTTTTTCCTTGCTTCTTTGCCTGACAATAATCCTTGAGGGGTGGAGAGTATGACTAATCCCATGCCTCCCAAGACTTTGGGAATATTGTTTTTATTGGTGTAAATTCTAACTCCTGGCTTGCTGACTCTTTTCAGATCTGTAAGCTTGGGAGTATTTTTATCATAATGCAGTGTGGCTACTATTTTCTTTTTTGTTTTATCACCAGTTACTTTGATATCTTTAAGGTAAGCTTCTTGTTGAAGCACTTGACCTAAGTTAAACTTCACGCGAGAATGAGGAATTTCCACCTCTTTTAGTCTGGCGCGGTAGCCATTTTTTATTCTGGTCAACATGTCACTTATAGGATCTGTAAGCATATATTTTTACCAGGATGCTTTTATTACACCAGGTAATTCTCCTTTTTGGGCAAGTTCCCTAAAACATAATCTGCATATACCGAATTGACGTATAAAAGCACGTGATCTTCCACAGAGACTACAACGATTTTTCATCCGGACTTTATATTTTTGTTTTTTCTGAAATTTGACTATATCTGATTTTTTAGCCATATTTATTTCTTAAAAGGCATGCCCAATTTTTCTAATAATTTTTTAGTCTCTTCTCTGTTTTTTCCTGTAGTTACTATAGTCACTTCCATACCTCGCAGTTTATCTATTTTGCTATATTCTATCTCAGGAAAGGCAATTTGTTCAGCAAATCCTAGTGTAAAATTTCCTTTTCCATCTAGATTTTTCTCATCTATACCGCGAAAATCGCGAATTCTGGGAAGTACTATACTAATCATTTTTTCCAAAAAGTCAAACATTTTTTCACTTCTTAGAGTCACTTTGAGTCCTACTATATCTCCTTTTTGCAGCTTGAATGTAGAAATAGCTTTTCGTGCCATAGTTTGCACCGGTTTTTGACCGGTTATAGCAGATAGCTGCTGACTTACTATCTCAATGACCTTTTTGTTGGTTAGCGCCTCTCCAAGACCTATATTGACGACAATTTTTTTAAGTCTTGGCACAGCAAAGATATTTTTGAGCTTAAGATCTTTTTTTAAATCAGATAAGATTTCTTTATTATATTTTTGGTGTAATAATCCCATAGTTTATATTTTCTTTTTACATTTCCTACAAATCCTAAATTTTTTGTCACCTTCAAAAACTACTCCTACACGTGTAGGCTTATGGCACTTGGGACAGAGAAGTGCGACATTACCCAGACTTAGGGGTTTGGGAAATTCTATGATTCCCCCCTTATCTTTTTCGCTTCTTTTTTTAAGATGTCTTTTGGAAAGGTTAAGACCTGGAATTAGAACTGTTTTACCACTATCCATTAGGCGTTCTATTTTACCGCGTTTCCCCAAGTCTTTTCCTGCTGTTATTATAATTTCGTCGCCTTTTTTCAGCTTCATATTTAATAGACTTCCTCGGCCATACTGGCTATTTTGTTAAATCCATAATCTTTAAGTTCACGGGCAACAGGTCCAAAGATACGTGTACCCCGGGGGTTTTTATCTTTTACATTATCTATAATGACTGCGGCATTGTCATCAAATCTGATATAAGATCCGTCGCTTCTTCTTTTTTCTTTTCTTGTCCTTATGATGACGGCTTTTACTTTTTCATGTTTTTTTACAAGTCCCGTAGGATCAGCCTTTTTTACTACGGCATTGACCACGTCAGCAATGTAGGCTAACTTTTTATTGCCCTTTTTGTATACCTGGATTACTGATATATCGTGGGCTCCAGTATTATCGGCTACATGTAATATACTTCGTAGTTGAATCATATTTTTATTTTAAAATGTTTATCTTTGGACAGCGGGCGGGTGGACAATAGTTCCACTGTATCCCCCAATTTTAGATCTTTTCCTTCATAATGCGCTTTAAACTTTTTAGTTTTGCGAACTCTTTTTTGGTAGAGAGGGTGTGCCCTGAAACTTGTCACTTCCACCAAAACTGTTTTATCTTTAGCTGCCGATACAATTTTACCTTTTAAAATCTTAGCCATGTATATGTTTCCTTTCGCTCACGAGTGTTTTGATCTGAGCTATTTCTTTCTTTTTTACTTTTATTAGAGAAACGTTTTTTAACTTCCGGCTTCCCATCTCAAGGGTAATTTTCTGCACTTCGGTTTTGAGGCTTTTTAACATATTTCCCAGCTCTTTATCGTTTTTTTGACGTAAATTTTTAAATTCCTGTATTTTCATAGTTTATAGTTTTTCAATAAATTTGGTACGAACGGGCAATTTGCGTCCGGCATCTTCCATGGCATGTTTGGCTATATCGTAAGTTATACCGTCCATTTCGAATAATATCCTGCCCGGCTTTATCGGAACAACATAATCAACTACATCTCCTTTGCCGCCTCCCATACGGACTTCCGGAGGCTTATCACTTATTGGTTTGTCCGGAAAGATTCTGATCCAAACCCTACCTCCCTTTTGTGTATAATGAGTCATAACCCGTCTGGCCGCTTCAATCTGGCGGGAAGATACCCAGCCGGGAGATTGGGCCTTAAGGCCAAATTTACCAAAATTGACTACTGAGCCTCTAATAGCTTTTCCTCTCATGTCTCCTCTAAATTGTTTGCGAAATTTTGCTCTTTTTGGTACTAGCATAGTTATTTACAAATCCAAACTTTAACACCTATATAACCGGATTTCGTCAGTGATGGTATTTCGGCATATTCTATATTTTCTCTTATAGTAGATAAAGGAATTGTTCCCACTGTATATTTTTCTCTCCTTGAGATTTCCGCGCCGCCAATTCTTCCAGCTAATAATATTTTTACTCCTCTGGCTCCTGCTGTCATGACTCTTTCCAGTGATTGCTTTATGACTCTTTTATGAGACATACGTTTGGCAAGCTGATCAGCGATTTGAGAAGCCATAAAATAAGCATTTAAATTTGGTTCTTTCACTGGTTTGACTTTGATATCCAGTTTGAGGATTGATTTAGTCCCAATCTTTCTATATTTAGCAATAATAGCTTGGATAAATTTCTTAATTTCATCCATTCCCTGTCCGCCACGTCCGATAACTACTCCGGGTCTGGCTACATGGAGTGTAATATCCATTTTGTTGATAGAGCGCTCTATTTCAACCAGCGTGATTCCAGCTGGTTTTAACTTCTCTAGAAGGGCAAGTCTTATTTTCACGTCTTCCAGAAGAAACTTGCGGTAGTTTTTCTCATCGGCAAACCACCTGGAGTCCCAGGTATAAAGGGGTCCGATTCTAAAGTTTTTAGGATTAATTTTTTGTCCCATTTTATTTCTTTTTATCCTCTTTTTGAATTTTTGTATTTTGGATTTGTTTGGAATTTGTTACTTGTGATTTGGAATTTTGCTCTTCCAATACTATTTTCAAATGAGTTGTTCTCTTTTTGATCTGATGGGCCATACCTCTTGCGACAGGCTGCCATCTCTTGAAGTGGGGACCTTTTCCCACTTCCAGAGATTTGAAAATCAGCGTATTTTTGTCCAATTTGTAATTGTTGACACTATCAGAAAGGGCTGATTTGATGGCTTTGGCAAAAAGAGTATAACCCTTTTGGTGGCCTGCAGACAGTCTCTCTACAGCGTCCTGAGGGTTCATCTTTTTTACGGTGTTGGCCAAAAACTTGGCTTTTTTGGGCGATATTCTTATGTATCTTGATATACTTACTATTTGCATTATGTTTTCTCCAATACACGCTTCGTAACTTGTCCATGTCCCCGAAAAGTTCTGGTGGGAGCAAATTCTCCTAATTTATGTCCAACCATTCCTTCAGTCACAAAAATTTCGATAAAATTTTTGCCATTATGGATACTAATATGAGCTCCTACAAATTCCGGCGGGACGGATGAATCTCTGGCCCATGTTTTTATGACGCCTGCTATATTTTGTTGTTTTTGTCTAAGTACCTTTTTAAGTAATTTTGGGTCAACGAAAGGACCTTTTTTGGATGATCTAGCCATTTTATTTCCCTTTCCTTTGCAAAATCATTTTATTGGAATATTTATTGGGATTTCTGGTTTTGTTACCTCTGGCAGATTTGCCTTGGGCTGTTTTAGGGTGCATACCTTCTCCTGATCTTCCTTCTCCTCCGCCATGTGGATGGCTTCTCGGATTTTGGGCGGT
>Ga0155063_135_pt2 | contig 13801 bp, 13 predicted proteins | sample RifCSPhighO2_01_FD_106031 | JGI IMG/M metagenome (GOLD analysis project Ga0155063, IMG submission 106031) | Candidatus Gottesmanbacteria bacterium RIFCSPHIGHO2_01_FULL_39_10 | reverse complement strand
GAGAAGAAAGTATTGCTTGAATTAAGTTTTAATTTCTTGCCATCAGTGATGGCATAAGTTATAGTACATCCCGATCAAATCGGGATTTTTTTTCGAATATGGCAGCAACACAAGAAATGAATAGTCCAGTTTCAAGAGGAGGGGAATTTGGGCCAGCTAGGCTAAATGGTGATGGCACAAATGGTTTAAGTCTTGAGTTTCCTCCAAATCCTATTTTGAAAGATGCCCGCTATGCGAATTTGCCGCGAACAACAGTAACAACAGGTTCTTCAGAACCGCGTAGAAACCAGATAAATTGGGTTGGGGTTGCTAAGGGTGCACTTATATTAGGTGCAATGGCTGGAGCAGAGAGGGTGTTAGCTCCAGCAACTTTTGGATACGCTCGTCTTTCAGATCCAAATAGTCAGCTATCAGATGGTCAAGGGAGAACATATTTACCAAGACGCACCTTTTTAAATGCTAATAGAGATATGTTGCTTGCAGGAGCTGTAATGCCTTCCGTTGACTCAACACAACAGTCCCGCCCCGAAGAACCACCTGTAAATATTGAACATGATATAAACATGAACAGAACTGTGGTACGTAATATCGGTTTAAATCCGAAATCTGAACAAACATGGCCTAATGAGACTACATCTCCACACGCGCGGGCACTGCTTAGTCACCTGCAGAGAGAATTAGCTTCACAAAATAGGGATCTTGATCACGAAAGTGCTGATTATGTATCTTTTGATGATGAGCAGGGAGTATCATCAGAATTTGCTCTGGTATCTATGGGTCAGAATCGAGTGCAATATCCGGCTAACATCAGTTCAGATGCCGAGAAAGTTGATAATGTTACTCCTACACCTACATTAATAGATATTGATCAAGAGATATACCTTATGGCGGTACAAAATCTAGATGGCCAAGCGGCACATACTGTGGTAGTTATGTCGAAATTACCTGATATTGAGGGCTTGTTAAGTAAAGATGGATATGCTGCTTATGCACTTTCTTTGGCTCTACCGGGTAGCTATGATATCCATAATTTGAATAATATAAGTAGGGTACGAGCTGATTTTACCAGGAATATCATGACCATATCACAGGAGGGTAACAAGCAAGAGATGACGGTAAGTATTGCTAATCCTTTTAATATGGCTTCCAGAAGATTTAGGTGGGATAATCCTAACAATAGAAATCTTAACACATTCCAAGAAGCGGGAGATGGTTTTGATCTGGATGCTCTTTTTGATGCATTTCTTGGCGGGCAATTGATAGAACCTGATCAAGCCTATCCCACACCTTTTGTACCAATAAGTAGTCCTACCGCACCTGCGACTGAAACTGTTTCTCCTCCTGCCTCTACTCCTATTCCTTCGATTACGCCTGAGGCAATAGAGGTTCTGACCAAAGTGGCAATAATGGCGACACCGGTAGCGACAAGTCCTATTGAAGCGGATCAACCTGCAGTTTCTGAAGAATTGAAGCGTAAGTTAAAGATCATTAAAGACGTTGGAAAGTATGATTTTGGTGATGGCAGTTTTGAGGCTACAAAGAATGGGATAGCTATTCCTTCTAGCGGCAAGAATGGATTTACAGAAAAATCGCATATTACAGCTACACTATTAAGAGAAGTTATTGATGCATTGGTTGACAGGTATCCTGAGGAGATGCGTAAATTTCAATTAGAAGCTCCCGTAGCAGCAATAGTAGATGATACTCAGAGACTAAATTCAATAAATTTTATTTCTAGTACGGGTATAGCTGGACTAAATTATTATGTTCGTTTCAACAATGATGGTTTGGTAGAATTTGGTCCCAAAGGTGGATATATCGGAAAAGCATTAGAATGGTTTGGCCATGAAGCTGGTAGAGTTGCCTCAAGAGTGAATACAGGAGATTGGTGGGATAAAAATACATGGTGGGATTTTGAAAGGCGTTTTCATGATCTCTTCGTAAGATTAGAGGGGACTATTTTATCTAAGGCCGATATTGAAGGAGCGAATTATTGGTATAACGTAGCCGAGAGTTTACCAGGATAAAGCTTTTATCTCTCGTCTTCTCCTTTAATTTCCCTTGACACTCTTTTTGCGTTTGGTATAGTAGTAATTAATGCTCCAGAATAAAAATTCAAAGATTCTGATCTTTGTTTTAATTATTGTTATTTTTGTCGTTGCTTCTTCATCTCTCCTTTTAAATTATTTATCTCCCAAGATAAATGATAATACGCAAATCCCGACTCCACTTCCTTTCCCCAGCAGTATAAGTTCTCGTCTTAACTCTGATTATAGTGTTGTCTATGAGGCTCAAGGTGACGACACAGGAAGAACAATTCTTTATGATGTGAGAAGTAAAGCAAAGTATGGCAGCGGTATAGGAACTGTCCATTCCGGTGATGCTATATCTCATATGGTTGGCTTATTTAAATCCTGGGAAGATATACCAGAAACTCAGGATAGATATATAGTGTTGATAAATCCTAGAGATAATCAAGTCCTAGGCAAATATAGAGTAGTATTTGAGGCAACTAAAACTACCGAGTTACAAATAGTAGATTTAGATGATATTATTAAAAATAATACATATAAAGGTGCCTCAGAACATCTCTACTATATAGATGAAGTTTCAGATGATACCCTGGACAAACTTATAAGACAAGGTGATGCTATACAACTGGCATCTTATTATATAGATGGTATATCAACAAATATAGTCAAAGATGACCAAGATATACCATATGCAGCGACTATATACTTACGAAGATATGGAGGGAGAGAAGAGTTAGCAAAGGAAATGCAATAATGAATACTATAAGTAAATTATTGAGTGTTTTATTTATAACCATTATTTTTATTTTTGTATCAGCAATGAGTTCAGATTCTAGATCGAAAGTGTATGCGGGATGTAATAGTGATTGCGGTCTAAATGAATGCTGTCCTGGAGATATCTGCTCATATGGATCCTGTAGAGCAGATTGTACCTGTCCTGCAGCACCAACAGAACCTCCAATTCCTAAGCCTACCACTCCCCCCAATCCCACCTCCCCTCCTCCTGCCCCCACCAATCCCCCCAACTGCGGAACATGCAATACGGGAGGAAGGGCGGGCTGTTGTGATATAAATGAGGGTAATTTCCCGGGAACATGCTCTAATACCGGAGCATCATGCTCTGAATGCAGACCAGTGGGTGAGGGTATTTGTACTGCTGGTAATATTGGAGGAAGTGGAGAGGCTCCTACTCCTACTCCCACACCTCCTGGTTGTTGTAAAACAGGCTCACCTGGTGGCTATGCCTGGATATTTTCCTATTGTTCTCCTGCTAATAGTCAGAGTTGTACCAGTGGTCAATGTTCTTCCAACCAATCCAACTGTGAGAATAATGGAGGTTGTAATTGGAATGGTTCATCATGCTCTGGTACCCCCTGGGGTGGAGTCATCTGTGAAACTAATTTTGGCAATGATAAGGCAGCCTGTGAGTCAACCTATACTTCATATCTTGGTTATCCTGTAGAAAAAGGAACTGCCTCCTGTTATTGGACTACCAGCTGTTCTGGTGGCGGAAGCCCAACTTCTACCCCTTTTCCTATTCCCACCGGTGCCAGAGTCAGAGGCTATGTCTATGAGGAAAAACAATCAAATGCCAAAAAGGTGGCCGGTGAATTATATATCGGGGGAGTGAGGGTAAATTTATATAGAGCAGACAATGGAAATAGGGTCGATTTTGATGATTCCAATAGTGGTACCTCCCCTCCAGATCCCAATTATAGAACGGAGATTGTACGTAATAGAGGTTATTATATGATTTTAAGCAGTATACCTGTTGGTAACGAGATTATACCCTGTAGTGCGGTAGTACCACCAAATAATGTAGATTATAGCCGTTTCTTTTATTGCACAAACTCTAATGGTTTTTTAAGACTGAAACAATGGGTTAATGCTACTTCCTTTCAAACAGTTGCCTCAAGTCAGGGTGATTTTACACTTGATGGAGCAAATTTGGATATAGATTTCCCGATGGTGAAGTCGAGTCCGACGTCTACTCCCACTCGCATCCCGACACCAACTATACCTGTACCAACAGCGACTCCCGGTGGTTCCTGGAGACAGGTGGTGGGGGGAGACAGCTATGAGAGTGCAACAAATCAAGTTTTGCCTCCCAGTGGTTTATATTATTATATAGACAGACTAGGAAGCAATGATAAAAGTGCAGGAATAGCTTATTATGGTAGTTCTTTGACTGTCAGTCCCAACAATAGAATTTCCAGAAATAATAATGTGAAGGCGCAATTAAGCGGTGGTAGCTATGTACTTTCTTATGATGTTTTGGTATCGCAAATGGGGAAATTCAGTAAAAATGAGCCATCTGGAACCAATGTTGATATCAATCCTACTGACAGCAACATAGTTCATCATTACAAATCCGGTAGTACATATACAATTGAAACTGGTAGTAATAATCCTTCTCAAAGTGTATCTATAAATATTATTGAAGGCAGTTTAAATATAAATGGAAGCATTACTCCCACTTCGGGTAAAACAGTCGTTTATATAGTAAGAGATAATTTGACCATAGGACAAGGCGTAAACACACTAGATGGTGTATTTATAGCAGGGGGAACTGTGACAATAAATGGTCCTGCATCAAATGCAACGCTAAGTATAACAGGTATGGTATATGCAGATGTTATTGTGGAATCAAGAAGTGTACCTAATCCCAGCTCTAATCCTGCGGTGAGATATACTTATATGCCTGGATACTTACTTCCTCTGACGCAATACTTAGGGAAATCCGGCGTGAACTGGCAGGAAGTGGCGCCGTAGGTTAGCTGTTAGCTATTGGCTTTTAGTCGTTAGCTATTAGAGTTTAGAGATTAGAGATTGGAACTAAGAAGATAGATTTAATACAATTTAATAACAAGAAGCAGTCGGTAGGCCTGGCAGCATTAACCGGCTGCTTTTTGTCTTGACAGGGGATGGTAAAGGTGTTTCAATCTATATAATGCCGAAATCAGTGGTCAGTTTTCAGTGGTCAGTATTCAGTATTATTTCTTTAATTTTAATTCTTTTAATTTGGGGATTTGTTTCGCCTACTTTCATAAATGCTCAAGAATTGAATTTGGCGACTCCGACTGCTGCTGATGCGCAGAGTGATGAGGTCAGTGTGCCTCCGGGTGAGATCATGAAGATAAGAGAGAATCCTAATTTTTTGGGTCAGGATCATAGTTATAGTGTGACTTTTCGGGGCAATGGGGAAGCGGTTGTTGGACTTCGGGTAATATTTAGTAATCTTGGTACATTGCCTATTTCTGAGTATAGTTTTCGGGTGCCAAAAGTAATTCCTTCTGACCTTATGGTTTATCAGATCATAAAAGATCCGCAATGTTACAGCTATGATAAGCCTTTACCAGTAGAGCGATCCGTACCTCCTGCAAGATCCGGATCCAGCGGAAGTTCTACAGGAATCACAATTGATTGTCTAGAATACCAGGCCCCTGATTATTATGACGCCTGGGGTGTGCAGAAATATCAAAAAGCGGATATAGAAAAAAGAGGAGATGAATATGTAGTAATTTTGCCACAGGAAATAAAGAAAGATCTTACAGGAAGTTTCCTGCTTTACTATAGAGCAAAGGGTTATACATCGAAAGATTTGTTTAATAAATACGATTATATTTTTGAAACTATCAAGATAAATGACAAGATAGAGAATTTAAATGTCGGGATAAGTACGGATTCTGACTTGGTACTCAAAGGAGCAATGGGGGAGGTCGATTATAATAGGATTCCGGCTGGTAGGGAGTTTAGTTCTTTTGGCAGCGCATCTTCAGCTGAAGCTAGTCCGGTGATGGATAGGTTTTATCAGAATATAGGATCCGGAGATCTATACAAAAATGCTTCAAATTTGGCAGTCGGTGAGTCATATTTGGTAAAGGGGAGTTATGCTGATTCTTATATAAAATTGTATATCAAAGATATATTAGTATATATATTGATAGGTCTAGGAGTGGTGGTAATAGTAGTGATGGGTCTAAAATTTTTGAAGAATAAATTGAATCAAAGTGGTAGGTCTCCGTTTATAGATTGGTTGGAGGTAGGGAGTGTGGCACTGTTGTCATCTTTTTTTGCAGTAGGATATACGCTTTTGATTATTTTTATTCTGAATAACTTATTCCGCTTTGAAATCGATGATGCTTCTTATGGCATGTTCATTGGAGTGCTTACGATGGTAGTTTCGGTGGGTATTTATTTTCTTCTTCTGGTCTTGCCTTCGGTAATCATGGGGGCAAAAAAGGGTATGGTTTATGGTTTATCGACTTTTGGACTGACCATTTTACTTCTTTTTATATATTTGGTGTCGATTTTTCTAGTCTCGTTTATGTTTCAGGGAACGACAGATAGAGTGCCTTTTATTTATTCCGGTGATGCTCCTCTAATAGAACGTGATGGACCTCCGAGTTTAGAGTAGGGATAAATTTTGAGGGTATATATGACTGATGAGACTGGTCAGAGTGGATCATCCAGTTTTTATAAGCAAATATTCTCCATTGCTTCAGATAATCGAATTGCCCTTTTTATAGCCACAGCGGGAATTGTTTTTATAGTTTCTTCATTATTTTTTTTATTCAAAAAAGACACCGGTGGAGAAGTGGTGTTTACGGAAAATAGCGCTTCGGATTCGGGTGAGATAAAAATTGTAGTGGATATAGAGGGATCAGTGATGAATCCTGGAGTATATACATTGGAGAGTGGAGCGCGAGTAGGGGATCTGCTTATAATGGCTGGAGGATATACTGAAGGTGCCGATCGGGAGTGGACCGCCAAGTACCTCAATCAGGCGGCTAAACTAACAGATGGAGGAAAAATATATATACCTCAGGCGGGCGAAGAGATTGCTAAAACAAGTCTTTTGGGGACTGCCGATAGTGTAAGTACGGGCGAGAAAATAAATATAAATACAGCTACTTTGACAGAACTGGATAAATTGCCCGGAGTGGGGCAGGTGACGGCAGGGAAAATAATATCGGGAAGGCCATATCTGACTGCTGAGGAGCTTAATACAAAGAAAATAGTCGGTAATGCGGTGTGGGAGAAGATAAGGGAGCTGGTTGTGGTATATTAATTATATGACTGCGGGACTTATACTTCTAGCTTTGGTATCCCTTCTGGGAGTATTGGTGCACAGAAGAAGCAGATTTGAGCAGAGAATATTTAAAAACGTACCTCTTATTGACTGGTTTTATATTACCGTTTTTCCAACATTCATGTTTGCTGGATGGGTGCTTATTATCAAGTCGATAGTTAATCGTCCCGGTATAAATCTTATTCCTATTGACGACTTTGATTTTTTGATGATTATGGTGCTTTTTATTTTGTATGCTTTTGTCGGAAATGGACTCCATTTCAGTTCAAAGATCATTTGGCGTTATCTGCCACATGGGGATCATCATAAATTGGTTTATAAAGTTAATGAGATGTTTCATAATAAATTGAGTCACTATACAGTCTATGTGACTTTATTTTTGACATCTTTTGTGGGGGCTATCATGGAGCTTAATCATCCTGTAGTCTCGAGTTCAGCTTTTTTGGTTTTTTGGCTTATAACTATTATGGGAGTGGTGGTGGGCTTTTCCATTGCAAAGTCGATATATTATACCAATCAGTGGTTTGGAGGATATAACCGGCCATTGTCAGTATTGGTGTTGATACTTTTGATATGTCTTGTATCGATATATAAGGTACTTCAGGTATCTATAGTTTTGTATCCTTTGGCTTCGTTTATCACAGTGACTTATCTTGCGTTTTTGACTTCCTTCATACTGCGGCAATTCATGATATTTACTAGGTTGAGTCATAAGCACCGGTTGCGTTTTTTGGCAAAGATATTTAGTGCGTAGAGGAATGCCTAATCCATTCATTTCCGTTATTAATTCGCTTCTTCCTGAGCCGCAAGCGTCGCTACTAAACGGAATACTTTTTGGGGTGAGAGCCCAGATGCCGTATGCGCTTTATCAGGCTCTTATAACCACGGGACTTCTGCATGTGATAGCTTTGTCAGGTACGAATATAAGTATACTTATAGATCTTGTTGCTAAAGTGACACTTTTTTTGGGAAGAAAAATATCCATTATTCTGACGGTATCTATCATAGTGGCATTTGTGATGATGGTGGGGCCGAGTCCGACGGTAGTTAGGGCTGCCATGATGGGAGCAATAACTCTGATTGCAGTATACTTGGGAAGAAAAGCATGGAGTATGTTGAGTTTGTTTTTGGCATCCGGGGTGATGCTTCTTATAAAGCCAGAGTGGATAGGGGAGATATCGTTTCAGCTTTCTTTTCTAGCAACCTTGGGCATAATTTTGGGAAACGATCTGGTTAAAAGAAAATATACTCGTACTCTTGGGGAGAAGTTGGTTTATGCTTTGAAGGTAAATTTGGCTCTCACACTTAGTGCTCAGCTTTTTACTTTTCCTATAATACTTCTGAATTTTCAGAGGATATCGCTTATTTCTCCAGTTTCCAATCTTCTGGTGGGTTGGGTGATACAGCCGATCATGATATTGGGTTTGGTAACGGGGATTTTGGGCTGGATATGGATGCCTCTGGGAATTCTGCCAGCCTGGCTGGTGTGGGTGCCTTTGAGTTATTTTTTGGGTATCGTAGAACTGTTGGCAAAAGTGCCGGGGGCGGCTGTGGAGTTATAATATGATGTCTTGTTTAATCTTTTGATAGGGTTGACGTAAGCTGGGGAAATAGTAAAATGGTTATCTAAGGTTTCGGATGCTCCACAGAGTTCCTCACCTTTTTCTGCTCACTTACTTATATTGTTTTAATAATAGTCTATTAGAATCCAAAATATCTAAGACGAAAGGTGGTGAAACAATTTGCCAAATATATTTGAAGCAATATTATCTATATTTTTGACATTTTTGGGAGGGGACAATCACAATAATCCTACCAATACCACAACAGTAGAGGTTCAAGATGAAAATACTACCGCCAATGCAGATGAGAATGGACCTAGCGGAGTAAGTGGTGCCACTGGTGCTGTGGGAGCAGGAGGTGCCGTAGGACCGACCGGTGCAAGCGGAGTCGATGATGATCATAAAGGTCCGGATCAGACCGGTGATACAGCCAATCCTTCAGGACCTACTGGAAATACAGTGTCTGAGGGAAACGAAAGTGGGGTCTCCGGAAGTACAGGATCACCTGGTTACGATGGTCCGGTGACCGTGAAAGTACCTGCTGTGAATAATGCCAGCAATAACAATATGCCGGCAGATATACCACAAATAGCCGTAGATAAGTCTCCGGTTTTGGATGGATTTAATTTTGATAGCAACCATCAGGAGTACAAAGGTAAAAGCCAGGAGGAGAAGGATGCGGATGATAATGACGCAGATGACGACGTCAATGATGATGAGAATGATGATTGAGATCAGGGGAGATTGGGCAAGTTGGTCCCGATAAAACCTAGGCTGAAATTGAACATAGTTGATCTATTCTGATATAGATTGTTTGCTTGTTCTTTGAACTTGACTCTTACTTCGAGTCTCTTTTGAGAGTTTTTGGGAAGATCAAATAGTTTCTGCGGGAAGGGCATAAGATAGCTTAAGATAAGAGCCTTTCCATCGGCTCCACCATAGATGATTTTACCCTGGTCGTCTTTGATCCTTAAGAGTAGGGCAGTGGGTAGAAACCAGCCATCAGAGAGAGCAGTGTTTCTTATTTTTAAACCGATTCTTTTTTTCCGTGTGGAATTATTTATTACCGTGATCCATTTGGTAGCCTCATCACCTGGTAAAAAATTAGTTTCAAGAAATGGCCAGCCGTCCTCATCAAAAGTAACATCGATGCCTCCTGCGGCGTAGATAAGGCCGGGATTTATATTTTCAGATGCAAAAAAGCGTGTATAGGCAAAAGCAATAAGTATAATGGTGGCTATGATAAGTAAGAAACTTTTGATAATTTTCATAAAATTAAATTGTTAAATGGTTAAATTGTTATGGCACTGCCAGACTTCTAAGTACTTGACCGCCGCCGACTGCAGAAATCCAGTATTTGGTGGCGCTACCCAGTTTTGGCGTGGTGTATGATTTATTGCCATCTCCACTACCATTTGTAGTTAAAGCATCCTCACCTGTGAATGTAGGACTAGACAGGGGACAGCCGCCCGGATCCTGATTGACCCAAATATCATAACTTGAGTTGGGAGTCGCCCCTGTCAATGTGACGTTTAAAAATAAATTATTTTGGCCTATATCTATGGTAACAGATCCAAAAGGCTGGTTCGTATCTGTCGCTCCGCCGGGACAAGTATAGCCATTACTGTTGTATAAATTGGAGGTTTCGCCAAATGATGAAGCGGCGGAGAGAACGTTGCCAGATGATTTTTCCTGGTCAGAATAATAGGCTAAGGTAAGCTGGCTTGATATAAGAAAGCTTGCAGAGAAAAGAAAAATAAGAAATATTGACGTTTTGGCGCGCATTTTTTGGATTTCGCCTTTTATTTTTCGCAGTTCGTCATAGATGATGATGGTGGCCGGAAGAATGATAAAAAGAAAAAAGCCCAAGGGTTGTTTGATGAAAGCAACCAGATGACCAAGAAGAGGCAGGGTGAGTAGTACTTTGCCTATAATATCGTCTGGAGAAACCGGGGAAGAATCGGGGGATTTGTTTTTATCGCCTTGAGTGATGTAGGAATTATTTTCTATTTTTACTATCCGATGGGTAGTGGATTTGGCGGCATCGTTTGGATTACTGTATGTCACTATATCGTCTACTTGGTATGACGGGAAGGGTTTCACCAGTACGACACTACCCAGTCCTATTTTGGGCTCCATGGAACCTGAGAGGACTACCATGATTTTGTAATTTCCGGGCAGGGGAAATGTAGAGAATATGAGGATGGCTGCCAAAAAAGCAACCAGAGCCAGGGCAATAAGATAGATAAGTTGAGTTATTTTCATAATTCTTAAATCCTTAGTGCTCCCGTCCGAGGCCGCGGGCGGGAGGAAAAAGAGTTAAGTATTGCACAAAAAGCCAGTGTTATTTCTTTTCTGAACTGCCGTAAAAGTTATATCTCCCATTAAAGTATCGGTTTGAGTTGTGTTGTCTAATCCAGAACCATCGCAGTCAATACCTGGATCAACAGTAGGACTATTATTATTAGGACTATTATTATCTGGAGTAACTGGTGATTGGCTAAGAGTACCGAAGCACCAGGCTTTGCCGATGTAATAAGTTTGTCCGCCTATAAGACCCGTACCAACACTACCTCCAACATTGTTTGATTGAGAATCAGCCAATGTATAGGTAACCCCGTTTAATATATTACTTGCTGGACCTTGGGTCAGGACTTGTTCACCGGTTTCTAATACATTGTCTCCATCATCTGTCCAAAATATGAAGTTAAGATTTTGAGCCAGCTCGCCATCTGAAGTATTGTTGGTGTCGTCTGGAGTATCGTTATCTTCTAATTCTGGTTCTGTTGATGAAACGTCATCGTTTTTGGTGATATCAATATCCACGCAGGCCCACGCGTCGTTATTGTTGACATGAAGACTGATGGTGTCTTCACCTTCATCTCCCGGCTTAAGATCTATAAAGTTAAAAAATAATTGATTTGTAAGATCTGATAGTCCCCATGTTGTTCCTTGGTTTAGCACACGATTTAAATAACTTGTATTATCGATTTGCAAATCAATTGCGCCTGCCGTGAAGACATTACCTGTGGATTTTTCTTCATCTGAGAAGAAAGCGGAGGTGGCGCCGACTGTGAGACCGGCTACTAGAGCGATAACAAAAAGACTTTTTAGAATTGCTGTCATAAATTTTTCTCACCCCCTTTTATTGGTTTTTAAAACTGAATAACCTTGTACCTTGTTTACGCACGTGCATAAACAAGGTACAAAACATTAACGATAGCTGCCGTAACCGTTTGGTATGGCATGAGTAAACCACATATGACCCGGGCCGAAGTTCGGATCTACTCCCTGATCCATGAGGACTTCAAATTGTCCCCAGATACAATAACCTCCATTTGGAAGCGGCGTGTAATCAGCTCCGCATGATCCTACCCAGACTATTTTGTAATGCCAGACTGCATCTGAACCACCCTTTACTTTGCCATTCCACTCATTGTTGAGCCAGGCGTCATAGCCCGCAGGATCGGTCCATCCTTCGGCATTGCCTCTATCCCATTCGGCATTCCATTTCATGACCAATTTGTCGGGTGAATAAATACCGATACAATTTGCGGGGAGACCTTTGGCCAGACACCAGCTTGAACCTGTACCATTGAAGATTCTGGCTGTGTCGTTGTAGCCGTATTGATCGAAGCCTCCTGCGGCAAACGCACTGACAGCTGAAATAGCAAGTATGAACAATCCCGCTGCTGATCCTATTAAAAATTTCTTCATTTATTTTCACCCCCTCTCTATAAAAAATTAACACCCTTTCGGGTGTTTTAGAACTCTGTTTGCAAGAGTAATACAGCTTGTTTTGGGTAGGCCGCAATTATTGGGCAGTAATACATTTCGGATTGGTACGACAGTAGATTCCGTTTGCGGTCATCAAAATAAGAGATATGTCGTAGCCCTATCGGGGGAAGAATATGTTTTCTTTTTTCTTTTGTCAAACAGATCAGAAGTAATCAATAAATCTTCGATCTATTTCAAATTCTGAAATTTATTTGTATCATAGGTTATCAAAATATGGGTTCTAAAAAATACTTCATTGGCGGAGCCTTCATAGGCTTTGTTCTTCTTTTTTCTTTTCTTTTTACACTTCCTGATGGGAAACTGCATATATATTTTTGCGATGTGGGACAGGGGGACGGGGCATATATAAAATATCCCGATGGAGAGGATATGCTCATTGATGGCGGGCCAAATAATAAGGTGCTGGGTTGTCTAGGGAGATATATGCCTTTTTATGACAGGACTATAGATGTAGTGGTACTTACCCATCCCCAGAAAGATCATATGCAGGGACTGATTTCTGTGATAGATCGATATAATGTGAAATATTTTGTAATAGGAGTGGAGGGCAATAATACAGAGGGATATAAGAGGCTTCTTTTGGGAATAAAAAATAAAAATATTATGGTCAAGAATCTTTATAAAGGAGATACGATAGGATTTGGTGAGGCCAAGATGAAGGTAATGTGGCCGACGAGAGAGTGGGTAGCAAAGAATGTTCCAATGGAACAATGTTCCAATGATACAATGACACAATGTAACAATGATACAATTGCGAAGTCGAATAATGGAGCGGTTCTAGGACTAGCCACTGATACAGAGTTGAATGATTTTTCGTTTTATATGCATCTTTCGTATGGAGATTTTGATGCGCTTTTTACGGGAGATGGAGATGTAAGGATACAACCTTTGATAGAAAGTGAGAATGTTTTGCCCGATGTGGAGGTGCTGAAATTTCCGCATCATGGATCGCGGACCGGTATGATGGTTGAATTTTTGGATAAGATAAAACCTGAGTTAAGCATTATTTCAGTAGGAAAAAACAGTTATGGGCATCCGACGAAAGAAGCAATTGAGATATTAAGAAATAGAGATATTAAGATATTAAGGACGGATGAGGAGGGAGATATAGAAGTGGTGACGGATGGAAAGGGGTGGGAAGTGATGAATTGATAGTTGATAATTGATAGTTGAGAATTACGGATAAAAGAATGATTGAATGAAGAAATGAAATAATTGAGTAATTAGTAATTAAGTAATTAGCAAGAGATAAATTAGAAATTAGAGATTAGAGGTAGGAATTAGGGGGCGGATGTAGGAGCCGGTTGTGATGATCC
>Ga0155063_165_pt1 | contig 15622 bp, 14 predicted proteins | sample RifCSPhighO2_01_FD_106031 | JGI IMG/M metagenome (GOLD analysis project Ga0155063, IMG submission 106031) | Candidatus Gottesmanbacteria bacterium RIFCSPHIGHO2_01_FULL_39_10 | reverse complement strand
ATTGATAAAATAATCTTCTTTTTAGTATCTCGTGATGATAAAGTTTGTGCCAGAAAAGCAACTAATCCCAAGCCAAAAAACATGCCTATATAATCCAAAGTAATAGTGTTAATCTTACAATTGGTAAATTCACCGTCTCCCAGACCTTTTCCGCGGAAGTAAATCTTCTCTGGATTACCTCTTTGAACTTCTTGGCAATAGTAGTTAAATTCGCTTGTGCCTCTATATAAACTGATAAACAGAACAACAATAAATCCTAAGAAAACAAAAATTAAGGAGTTAATGAGATTCTTTTTGATAGTCAAGTCAATCATGTTATACGGGGCAAGAATAATCTATATGAGCGGGTGAGCGGAATCGGACCGCCGTACCGAGTTTGGAAAACTCGTATTCTACCATTGAATTACACCCGCGCTCGTCGCAATGGATGTCGCTTCTCATCCCGTTTGTGCGGGATTGACCGCTCCATCATTGTTCCTCTTCAAAATTCCTAAGGAATTTTGAGATATATACTAGAATTATCTACCTCCAGGCGCCGCTTAGAGTATCTATAATAAAGCGGATTACTGAGTGCAGAAAGAAAATTATTCTCTGCAGAATCCGTGGCAGTAATTCGCTTATATATCTTACTAGCTTAATTTGAATTGTTTCCTCAGTGTATTTTTCTTCCCAGTAAGACATACTGTAGATTTTAACAGATTTTTCTATTTTTATGAAGAGAGTGACAGAATCAACTTATCCCCTTTTTTGATCTTAATATCTTCAACCGTTCCACTTGGCAATTCTAATACTTTGTTGACAGGGAGAGGAGAAGAATAAATTTTTTGGGGTGTAGATCCTTCTGGTGGTATATATTCATCAAATCCAACTATTTTATCGCCATCGATCCAGACTATATCTATAGGGAAATTCATATCTTTCATCCAGAAGCGCTGAATGCTTTTTTGGGGAAATATAAATAGCATGCCGTGATTTTCCTCTAGTGATTTCCTGCCAGATAATCCTCGAGTTCTTTCTTCATCTGTGTCAGCAACCTCTACAGAAATATTTTTATCATTTATAGTAACGACTGAGGTAGGGTTCTTATTGGATCGGGTAAAATAGAAAACAAAAAGAAGTACCGCCAGAAAGATAAAAATATATTTTTTGGAAATGGGCATTCTAAAGATCTATAAGGCTTGCTAATTTCTCTTTGAGATACGGAAACCAAAATTCGTTAGGGTGGGATGAGGCGCCGTGGATAATGATAGCATTTTTCATCTGCTGCGGGACTAGGAATCGAACCTAGATTAGAAGATCCAAAGTCTTCCGTCCTACCATTAAACGATCCCGCAATAGTCTAATTTTAACAGTATTCAGCTTCCCTTGCAACGAAAGATGAATCTGGTAAAATGGGGAATGGTTGGGACGCTTAGCTCAGCTGGTAGAGCGTTGCGTTTACATCGCAAATGTCGGGGGTTCGAATCCCTCAGCGTCCACCACGGGGTGTAGTTCATCGGTAGAACGCTCGCTTTGGGAGCGAGAAGCACTGGGTTCAATTCCCGGCACCCCGACCGAAAAAGAATCCCAGGATTCCGAAGCTAAAGAGCTCTGCGCGGTTGGGGGCGCGCAGAGCGCCTCATAGGGCTGGCGGAAAACGGCGAGGAGCTGAAGCTGGGATAAAAAGAAGTTCGAGCCGACAGTTTTCCCGATGAATGATAATTCATCGGGATTATTTTTTGCGCGCGCGACTTTTTCTATTTGTGAGAAGATTTCCATAAATTTTCTGAAGACCCATCTTTATATATTGTCAATAGACTTTTTAATTGTCATAATAGCAAAAATTTCTTTTCCTATGTATATTGAGGTATAATACCTATGCAAGTAAATCCTTAGTCGTGGGGTTCCGGATGGTTCCTCATAAAAGCGGCTAAGGTTTTGCATTTCAACTAAATAATCCTCTTTCCTCAACAATACTCTTTTTGATTAAATCATAATAATATTTATCATCATGCTCATATTTTCTGAAAATTGCCCAGCTGGCAAAATCAACTACTTGAAGTGCTTTTTCTTCATTCGGAGTTTTTATTTCAATTTTCAGGATAAGTTTATGTCTGTTATTTAGTTGCGCTTCTAGATAATTCTTGAAATTAGCATTTAAGAATTTATTGGTCTCTCTTTTTGCCGCTACCAAGATAATATTTGTGTTGGTATTTAGTAATTTTCTAGTTGCGATACGATCTAGGAGAATATTGGCTACGTAGTTATATAATAAATGTTTCTCATCTTGAAGATGAGTATAGACTTTCGCTTTTTTTAAATAGATTGCCATGATAAAGCAATTGCTTTGGGATAACAATGTCAATAACTTTACTCTTGTTGAAGGTTTTTCCTTCACAGAATGAAGGACTCCGCCACTTAATTTTTTGACTTTCTTTCGTAGATTCTTATGAACCTTCTTCGCAATCTTTTCAATTGGAGCTTTATTTGCAGTAAATAGTACTGTGACAATAAAGTACTTTGAGTTTTTCTTCCGTGGATTAAAACCTAAATCACCAGATTCGTCTAAAAAAATATATTGAGTCATTTTTCTCAGTATACTATAAGCAATTGGCTCATATGGAATTAGAACGGAATCTCAAAAGCTTTATAGTTCTCTATAAATAAACACCTTGCTCGCCGGGTGGCGTGATCCGCCGGCGGGCGGATACGTCCGCCAAAGGCGGACAGGCGCGCGCAAAAAATAGCGGAGGCGCGGTGGAGACCGCGCCGGAGCTCAGAAGTTTTGAATAAAGTAAGTTCGAACTTTTGAGTAAATCCCGACCAAGTCGAATTTTTGGCGGTACCCGCCTCCTCCGCCAAAAAAACCAGGTCACTCTATTTATGCAGATAACTTAGACCACCCAAAAGGTTAAAGCAGATACTTACAATGGCGGCCAGATTTTCATTTATCATTTTTGACTATGTCGGTGACATCACGAAACCGGTAGAGATTTTGCATGTTGGGAAAAACATATACTCTATCGGGAAGAAGTGGAAGTTTGGTACCGAAATAGAGATTGAGGATGATTCTAAAAGAATTTACGGGAGAAATGCCAGGATATAGTTTGTCGCGGGAAACTCCAGGTAAATAATAGGCGGCGAGAATGGGAAATTTCATCCTGATAATTTTATCAGAGGCTTTTTCCCAACTGTCATCGGGATCTAACATTTCGGCGACGAATCTGGCTCCTTCATCAGTTTCTAGAAGTATCACGGGTGGGGTTTGGGATGATGAGAGTATGGATGTGATTGTATTTTCTAATTTTTTACTTATACATTGGGTTTGATTGGCATATTTCACTTCGACCGGTTGGGCATCGGTCACATCCTGTGTCGTGAAGTTACAATTTTTGTCAAAGACATAGGGTGCGTGAGGGGCGATGATGTGAACAAAAACAAATTTGGGCCCGGGCAATTTGGCTACCTTGGGTAAAGTTTCAAATTGGTACAGTACTATACTTCGTTTATCTTCATCAGATTCGCCAATGATTTCCTTAGGACTGATAGCTTCCCAAAGAGGATGGATCATAGTCGTAGTCAAAATCAGATGACTAAATTCGTCCAGACCCAAATTATTTTGCTTTCTGACGGTGTAATTATCATCAGCATAGCGGTTAAATGAGGAGGGTCCCCACCAGGAACCCATCTGGTAGTATTTATATCCTTGGGATTTGAGAAAACGCATGACGAGATTATTTTCTATAAGAGGCGCGACTATTGTTTGATCGCTGGAGTTTTGATATTTGGATAGATAATCTAGATATTTCATATTCAAAGATGAGGCAAGGGATAGAAATGTCTTGGGATAGTTGGCGGCGCTATCCTGGGCTATGTAAAATCCTTTATTCTGTAAGAATCTGGTAAAACCGGAAATATCGTGTTGAAAATATTTATTGAAAACATGCTCTCCCGAGAAACTGTCGGGAACAATATAATATATATCGGGAAGATTTTGGGGCAACTTATCACGTTGAACTTCGGGCAGACTCTGGGGGCTCATAACAAGAGATGATTTTCTTTCAAAGAATTCGTATTTAATAATACCGATGAGGGGAAATATAACTAAAATAATCGATAATATTCTAAGATAGGAAACGAGTGAAGTAAATTTATATTTAGACTGTTGCAATAATATAAATGCTAAAATAAGTATGGCGAGTTCAACAATAAATAAATTGGCTCTAACAGGAATAATACTTAAGATTTGTCCATAGAAAAAAAAGAGAGTCAGAAAAAAGATAGAAAAGACAATCGCTTTTGATTTGATTTTGAAGAGAAAACGGGAAAGAAACAAGATAACAAGAGAAAAAATAAAACCGGAAACCAATGGAAGGATTAGAGATTTCGGGGTTAGTTCTCCAATATTTTTCTGATAAAGCGACAGAATAAAGGAGAGTGTAAAAAGAATGGGTGCAATCATGTAGATTTTTTGGTAAGAAGATAAATAAGACGTGAAGAGTTGGGTATTGTTTCTTGGGCTTTGGTATGAAAGTATTGTCCAAATTCCTTTTCGAAACCTTGTTTGCTGTAGTTTTTAAATAAATCGCTTCGGTTATTGATAAGGGCGGCGGCGTTTTCGTCTTCTTTCGGTACAAATTCAATGATTAAATTACGGCATAATCGTGCAAAAAACTCGGCCAATCTTTCGAGGGGTATGTTGTTACCAAGCGCCAAATGATGAATGAGAGCAAGAGCAAGAATGGTATCGGGTTTTATGCGCTTGAGAATAGAATCTCTTTCCTGGTTTTCGAAGCCTAAAGAGGCAGTGGGATTAGTCAGATCTATCCAAAGAGGAAGAATTCTTGTTTCTTTGCTGGATTTTAGATTTTGGTAGTTGGCTTCCACGGCATCGTGATCACTATCTATCGAAAGTGTAAAATCAACATTATCACTCCCGGCAGCGATTTGAGAAAAAATGCCAGTATTGGCGCCGAAATCGTAAACTATATTGGGTTTTACTACTTTTAAAAATTTTTGGACAATATTTTTTTTGTGGGAAAAACCTTCTTGATTGTAGTTAAATTTTTTATCCTCTGTATAGTATTTTGACCATGGAGAGTATTTTTTCCTTACCTTCAGGCCTTTTATGGTATTTTCCAGACTGTCAATAAGACCTAAGAATGAATGACGGCTAAAAGAAGACTTAGGACTTTGGGAAGATATCTGTTCGCCTTGCCATTTTTTCTGACTGGAAGCATGCAGTTTGACATGGATAAGAATTGAGGGATTGAGGGTGGCTGAGACCGGCAGGAGCCTGGATGCTAGGTCCAGAGGAATAATACCCAGGAAAGTGATCATTAATTTAGTCAGTCTGACGTCTTTGTAGGCCATGAGAGAAAGAGGTGCCAGAAATGACTCGCAAAATTGTCTGTAAGCTACCCATGGTAAACCTGGGTTATATTTTTCGAAAGATAGTGTGTCGATAAATATGGGTCTTCCTCGAAAAAACTGAACATTAAAGGGGGTGGCATCCTTGAGACTGAGGCCGTAATTGAGAGCTGTTTTTTGGATCGATAGAGTGGTGAGTGCTGCGTCCTGAAACATACTGAAGGACCATTCGTAAGGATAAGAAATGAAAGGAATCATAATTGGTTTAATGATTTTATAGGCAGAGTCTATTCGTTTGTCTTTGGGGAGTTCCTCATGAGGAATAAGTAGTTTTGCCCCTACTAAATGATCATAAAGGCCGGAGGAACGGAGTAAATCGTAGTTGTCTTTGTAAGACAAGTTAATTTGGCGATAGACATCACCATTTTTTACAAAAACTGTTCCGCTTGGATCTTTGTACGATGAAGGAAGATCATTTGTCTTCATCAGCTTTGTGAGACTTGTTCATTCCCAATAATTTGCGAAAATATTCTTTTATTTTGGAAAAAGACGACCGAAAGTAAAAAAGGCCACCTAAGAGTCCCGCTATGAGAAGCTGAAACAAATAACTGCCTGTGCCGGGATCAAGATAAGCAAAGACAGGTCTTGGTAGAACAAGCAGAAAAAGTAGAAAAAAGTAGATAAAGACTTTCATAGGCTTATATTATATCATTTTACTTCCTTTCAATAGTATAGACTTTTGGGAAGAAAAGAAAAGCGGCAGGCGCATCATCGACTAAGTACCTTTGGAAATCAGCATAGATTTTTTTTCTTTGCTCTTTGTCTTGTGTTTTCCGGCCGTCTTCCAGTAATTTATCAATTTTCAGACTGTTATAATGGGATACATTACTAATTTTCTCGCTGGAATGCCAATATTGATACTGGTCTGGATCTAGGGGTATTTCCTGTGCAATAAGCAAAGCTTGATAATCATCGGGAATGGATCTCTCGACTTTTACTTTGGTCTTAATACCTATAGAATTCCAGGAGTCGGCGATCTTTTGAGCAAAAGGCAGGTAGAAGGCATAGGTTGATAATTTTAATTCCGCGGAAGAAGTAGAAAGTAGAGAGTCTTCTAATATTTTCTGAGCATTTTCGGGATCATATTTATAAATTCTTACTTTGTTATAGTAAGCCCAGGAAGAGGGTGAGACGGGCGTGAATACTCTCTGGTTATCCTTAAAATCCGGGATGGCAAAAGATAATCCCTGACGAACATCTTTTTCGCGCATTATGTCATCCTGTAAGTTGAAAAAAACAGCCAGAAATTTATCAGTGAGAGTAATTTCATTTATTATGATATTTTTCCACGCAGCAAAGGGTTCTTTAGTGGGGAGACCTTCCAAAACATTGATCTCGCCTAATTTAAAGGCTAAAATGGCTTCATCAAGCGTTGAATAGAATTTGTAATTTAGGATGGGCAGACCTTCCTTGAGAGGACTAAGTGTAAGGGCGGAAATATATTCGCCCTTAAATTTGAGGTTGGTGACTTTGTAAACCCCGAGGCCTATGAGATTATTTCTCAGTACAGGGCGCGAAAGAACAGAGGGCAAAGGAGAGAAAGGATCCTGCAACTCTATAAGCAGAGTTTTTTTATCGAGCGCCGTTATAAAAGTTCCTTTGATATTGTACGTTATATCCTGGGCCTGGAATTCTTTTCCGTCATGCCAGAGTATATTATCTTTGAGATGAAATATATACTTTTTACCGCTATCTGTGGAAACCCATGATGAACTAAGAGATGGCAGCGGACTGCCGTCTCTATCCACTTCGGTAAGACCAAGGCTTATCAGCTTTTTTAAGGAATAAGGTAAAGTATTTTCATCATAATCGCCTATTAGACCGATTTTTTTTTCATAGGGTAATAATATTTGGGCGACTGAAGGAAGAAATTTCAGAGCAAAAAGTGATATAAAAAAACCGGCAATAAAACCGCTGACGATGAAATAGGAATGCCGTTTACTAAAATGACTTATATAGAGGTATATAAACGAAACTGCCTTGAATATCCTTTTCATAAAAAAGCGTTTTAGGACAAGATTACGGCTAGAAGGGAAAATATAAGGAAAAGAATGGCTAAAACGACTGTGGAATTAAAAAGAAGCTTCTCAACCCCGCGCCTATTTTTATAAAAATCCCCACTTCCGCCCCAGGCATGTCCTAACCCGACACCTTTTGATTGGAGCAAAATTATGGCGGCAAGACTTATTGCAATAACTATTTGTAAAATTATCAAAATTTGTTTCATAATAGATCCTCTAATAGGTTGGCAAGTTTTGTTGAATCATGTTTCATAGGTAATTTTTCATCTACTAGGTCTTGGTATAGTATTTTACCATACTTATATGAAAAGTCAGGAATCAAAGGAATATATTTGTAGGGAGAATTCGGTTTAAATTTAGGTTCATGATTATTATTGACAAGAATATAATCAAAATGAAGGTTGTCTATATGTCTTTTGATAGCTTCCAAGTGATCAGAAATTGAATAGCCGTTTGTTTCTTTTTTGTTGGCGATGTTAAGTATAAATACTTTTTTGGTGGAGCTTTTGGTAAGCGTTTTTATAATATCCGGTACAAGAAGAACCGGTAAAATGGTGGTATAAAGGTCGCCTGGACCGACTATCAGAAGATCGGCTTTCTTGATGGCTTTTGTTATATCCTGCGGCGTACTGACGTTTTGGGGGTTTAAGTGGACTTTGTAGAGAGCGTCGTTGTATTTCCCTAAGTCTATAGTTTCTTCACCTACTACTTTCTCACCTTTGGTAGTTTCTGCCCAGATAGAAACATTTTCATGAGTGGATGGAAGTATTTTACCCTGACAATTAAAGAGTCTTTCGGTTTCGGCAAGAGCTAGATTGAAGTCGCCTAAAATTTTGGTAAGGGCTACCAGAATAAGATTGCCGATTTTGTGGCCTTCTATAGAATCCAGCCTTCCCCAGCGATTGCCGGCCAAGCGGTACGTCAGGAGTTCTTTATAATGAGGTTTGGCGTCGGATAGCGCAGATAGACAATTTACAAGATCTCCTGGCGGAGGAACGCTGTATAATCTCCTTAATCTTCCGGCACTACCCCCATCATCAGCCATGGAAACGACTACGGTAATATCGTGTGAATACGGTCTTAGGGCACGAATGACCTGTACAGTACCTACTCCCCCACCTAGACAGACAATGTGTTTGTTAATCATTTTTTCTATTTTGCCAGCCAGAGCAAAAGGTTTACTATTATACCAATAATTAGTGAAGTTACAATAAATGTCTGCCACAAGACAAGTTGCATGGGTGATAGGACTATATTAAATATGGAAATACCGGGAAATTTCCAGGCGGCTATTTGTATATAAGGAGTCAGGCGCATAAGCAGGAATAACAGCGCAACATTGATTACCCATGAAAATAAGCCAAAAGTAATAAGATTAAGCGGCAATAAAATGATTTTCAGAATTGGTCTTACTAAGATATGCAAAAAACTAAAGACAGCGGCTACGTAGAAAATAGACTCAATGCCCCCTAATATTTTGAAGCTGGGAATAAAAATGGCTGTCAGCCAGAGTGCAAAGAGACTATAGACATAAGTACGTAATATGGTTTTCATGAGTATTATAGTGAGCGTATCACCAATTTGACTAGTTAGTCAAATTGGGAGCTAGAAGATATTTAAGTCTGAGAAGTTCATGATATTTATGGGCGAAGCGGTGGGCCTCGTCTCTTAATCTTTGAATAAGTGTGAGTGCCGGACTATGAGGCGGCAGTTTAAGAATTCTGAAATTATTTGCGTGTGGTATAACAATTTCTTCATCTCTTTTAGCCAGACCGATAAGAGGAATATCTATAGATTTTTTGTCTAAAATAGACTTCATGGCAGATACTTGAGGCTTACCTCCATCGACTATGAGGAGATCGGGAAGTTTCCATTCTGGATGATTTAGGCGCCTTTCAATGACTTCTTTTATAGCTCCTGCATCATCGGGAGTTTTCTTCAGCCTAATTTTAAATCTTTTGTATAGACTTTTGGCGGGTGCAGCATCAATGAAAGTAACAAGGGATGCTGCCGTAAATTTACCGGATATATTGCTAATATCATAACATTCAATGATTTTGGGTAAATTTATATGAGTATAAAAAGTACTCAGAATGTCTTTTAAGTTTTTTACCTCGCGCAGTCTTATATCAAAGATGCTGCTTTTACCTTCTAAATAAATATCGGGTGTATGAAATCTTGTCGATATGTATTCTAACTTATGTAATAAGTCTCTAACTACTGCCGCTTCCTCGTACTTTTCATTCTTTACGCTGCCTTGCATGTCTTGTTGGAGTTTGAGTTTGACCTTGTTTAATTTACCTTCCAAAGTCAAATTAAGATTATGAATGTTTTGCCGGTAGATTTTTCTTTTTACAAGATATTCCTGCCTATTTTTTAGCTTCATTATTTCTGATGGGCAAGGGGAACATAAACCTATGTGAGAGTAAAAACAGGCACGATTGCTAACTTTTTGTGTACAAAAAGGGAAGACTCTCCGCAAATAACCTACAATTTTACGGGCCGCAGATGCGCTAGGATATGGTCCAAAAAAAGTGTTGGTAGTGTTTCTTTTTCGGGAAAAGACAATGCGAGGAAACTCTTCTTTTGTAATTTCAATATATAAATAATGTTTGTCATCTTTTAATATACTATTATATTTGGGACGATGAATTTTGATAAGTTCTGCTTCCAAAAGCAAAGCTTCAAGCTCTGAATTTACGGCAATATATTCAATATGTTTTATATTCGATAAAAGATTTTTCAGTTTGATATCTGGTGATGGGTCATGAGTAAAGTAAGACGTGACTCTTTTTTTTAGATTTTTTGCTTTGCCGACATAGATGACTTTGTTGTTGCCATCTTTGTAGAAATAGATGCCGGAAAACTCGGGTAGTTTGGATATTTGTTCTTTGAGGTCAACCATGTTGAAATTTGCGGGATAGGATAAATCGAATTGTAAGTGTAACAGTTATGGCAAATAGAATTGTAAATATCAGCATAGGAAGAACTTGTGAAGATGAGGGATTGAATAACATTGTTTCAGTAGGAGAGACTGTTTTAGGTATGATCGTCTTGATCTTTATACCCTGATTGTTCAGTTCTGATTTGGTCCAAAAGAGACCTTTTTGAGGTTTAGGTGAAATGTAATTAATTTCACCAAAACTTTTGGGTATTTGAATAGTGATATTATAGGCAATAACTTGTGGTGCAATATCTTCTTTGGGGATAACAATCTCCCAACCTGTTGCCTTTTTTTGGGCAATTAGGGCATTATCATAAGAAAGGCTAAATGATATTTTTTTACCGATGCCTAGAGGCGGCTTATTGAATGAAATATGTACCAGAGTTTTTGTACCTTCCCTAACTATAGCTGGAGAGAGACTGCCGAAATCATCGTAGGCTGATATATTTTTTATATCGGGTGAGGTAAACTCCAGGTCAAGATAGGAAATATATTTCTGGTCGGTGAGGTTGGTGAGATGGCCTTTTTGAGTGATATGCGTATTGCCGTCCCTATCTGTATCATATGAAAGGTCATATGAAAGGGAAAAATCGTTAGATTCATCCAAAGAATAGGCTGAAGACTTAAAGAAAAATAAAAGTAAGATAAATATGAAAAAATGTTTTTTTATCATCAGTTTTATACTGCCTGTAAATATTTTCCGGTATAAGATGCTTTAGATTTTATTATGTCATGAACTGTTCCTTGGGCGATAATCTCTCCCCCTTTATCCCCTCCCTCTGGTCCTAAATCAATTATCCAGTCAGAGTTTTTGATGATGTCGATATTGTGTTCTATAACAATGACGGTGTTGCCTAGTGCGACGAGTTGTTTTAAGACGTGCAATAATTTTTCTAAATCGGCAAAATGAAGGCCGGTTGTGGGTTCGTCGAGTATATATAATGTACTACTTCTTGATCTCTTGGACAATTCTGTAGCCAGTTTCACGCGTTGGGCTTCTCCTCCGGATAAGGTGGGTGCGGGCTGGCCTAATTTTATATATGAAAGCCCCACCTGATTTAGAGTTAGCACCTTATCGTAAAGGCCTGGAATATTGGCAAAAAATGATAGACTTTCTTCAACAGTTGAGGATAGGACTTCGGCGATATTTTTGTTTTTGTAATGGACTTCCAATGTTTCATTATTGTAGCGCTTGCCGCGACAGACTTCACATTCTACATACACATCCGGCAGGAACTGCATTTCTATTTTGACTTCTCCTTCTCCCTCACAAGCTTCGCAGCGCCCGCCTCTAACATTAAACGAAAACCTTCCCGGCAGATATCCTCTAAGTTTGGCCTCAGGGGTACGGGAAAATAAATCTCTGACATAAGAAAAAATACCGGTGTATGTAGCAGGGTTTGATCTAGGGGTCCTACCGATTGGTGACTGGTCAATAAGAATGACTCTTCTTATGTTTTCAATTCCTTCAAGTTTTTGAAGCTTTCCGGCTTTTTCTTTGTGAAAAGGATTGAGAGAGCCTGCTATAGCATGATAAAGCGTCTCAACGACCAGTGTCGATTTGCCGCTTCCTGATACTCCGGTAATACATACTAGTTTTCCGAGGGGGAATTGTACGTTTATATTTTTTAGGTTGTTTTGGGAAGCACCAATGAGACTTAGGACACTTTGTGAATTAGGTAAGTTTGTCAAATTGGTCAAATTAGGTAATGACGTGACTTTCTTTTTGCCGGATAGGTATTTGCCTGTTATTGAGTTTTCGTTTTTCATAAGAGCCGCAGGTGCACCATCTGCAATAATTTTACCTCCGTGATCTCCTGCTCCCGGGCCAAAGTCTAAAATATAATCTGCCTCCAGCATCATTTCTTTATCATGCTCAACAACTATAACTGTATTTCCCAATTTTTTAAGATGCTTTAGAGTATTTATGAGTTTGGTATTATCTTTGGGATGCAGACCAATGGAAGGCTCATCAAGAACATATAAAACTCCGGATAATCCTGAACCAATTTGTGAGGCAAGCCTTATACGCTGGGCTTCCCCCCCTGCAAGTGTGGTGGCAGTGCGATCAAGAGTAAGATAATCCAAACCAACTGACAGTAGAAACTCCAAGCGAGTACTTATTTCTTTTATAATTAAATTGCCGATTGCCAGCTCGCGGGAAGTCAGCAAACCGGCATTTTTGAGAGATAAAATCCAATCTTTGGCTTTATCTATAGATAGAGCCGTAATATCTATAATAGATTTATCAACAATAGTTATGCCTAAAACGTCCTTTTTTAATCTTTTCCCATTGCAGGTGGGGCATCTTTCCTGCCTCTGATACTTTTCAATTTCTGCTCTGACATATTCAGATTCGGTTTCTCTATATCTTCTTTCCAATTCCGCAACCACTCCTTTAAATTCCTCATAAATAGTGACTTTTCGGCCAAAGCGGTTATTTCCTTCAACCTCGTGTATTTCATCGCCGGTACCATAAAGAAGTACTTGGAGTTGTTTGTCCGAGTAACTTCCTATCGGCAGACTGGGATCAATATCATATTTTCTTGCAACGGTGAGAATGGTTCTTGAGAACCAAGTGTCATTCTCAAAACTATTGCCAAAAGGAAGAATGCCGCCTTCAGTTAGAGAGAGTCTTTTGTTGATGATCAATTCGGGATCAACCTTAAGAAGTGTGCCTATACCCGAACAGGTAGGACATGCTCCATGGGGTGAGTTAAAAGAGAAAGCCCGCGGTTCTATCTCGGGTATACTTATGTTGCATACCGGACAAGAGAAACGCTGGGAAAAAAGATGATCCTTCAAATTTTGAGGAAACTTTGGGAAATCAAAAGATTTATCTTCAACTTCAGAGACTAGAACAAGACCTTCGGATAGACTAAGGGACTGCTCTATAGCATCGGTAATCCTGGTAGTTAGTTCCTTCAGTTTTTGGGTATCGCGAAGAGTTTTGGCTTCCATAGTAAGGCGGTCAACAACTACATCTATAGTGTGCTTATTGGTTTTTATAAGTACTAATTCCTCTTTTAAATCAAAAATTTTGCCATCAATGCGAACGCGGGTAAAACCTTTACTTTTGAGACTGTTAAATAAGTCCCTAAATTCCCCTTTTCTATCTCTGACTACGGGAGAGAGTATCAAGAATCTATTTTGTCTTGTTTTATTTCCATTTTTTACCATATCAATAATTTTTTCTACTATGGCAGATGATGTTTGTCTTTCTATTTCGCGTCCGCAATTGGGACAGTGAGGATGGCCGATACGGGCAAAAAGGAGCCGAAGATAGTCATAAATCTCGGTAACTGTGCCTACAGTTGAGCGCGGATTATGAGAAGTGGATTTTTGATCTATAGATATGGCTGGGGACAAGCCCTCGATGGATTCCACATCAGGCTTGTCCATAATACCTAAGAATTGACGGGCGTAAGATGAAAGACTCTCTACATATCTTCGCTGTCCTTCGGCATAGATAGTATCGAATGCAAGAGATGATTTGCCGGATCCTGAAATACCGGTAAATACTACCAGCTGGTTTTTGGGAATATCAGCGGATATGTTTTTTAGATTGTGCTGTTTGGCACCACGAATTTTTATGAATTCGGTCATAGTAGAACATTATATTATAGAGGAAAAGAGCAGTAGTTGCCAAGAGTGAAATATCAGTTTGAAGATGCGGCGCGTTGTTCTTGATATTGTCTTATAGCATCATAGCAAGGAGTACAGAGTACTGCACTGCCTGTTAACTTCGCGTTGGGAAATCTATCTAACACTTCTTCTACTGTTCCAAAGCTCTGCGGAACCTCTCCACCTCTGAGAGGATCATCTCCAGCGTGGACAACATAAGTATGGCCTGGAGGATTTGGCTGGCCAGTTTCTTTTGTCCTGACACCCATTGAACCATTACAGGGACCATAAAATGCATAAAGCGGTTTTTCGACCCTATTTGAATCTTCGTCTGTATGATCCTGAGGTGCTTCCTTGATACCCATAATAATTTACTTGGGCAGTAGCGGTGATATTCTACAATAAAACTATAGTGGGAGCAAATTTCAAAGTTAAATGATGACCTTCAGTTCTTTGATTTTATCACGCAGAGCAATTGCTAATTCGAAATTCAGATTTCCTGCAGCCTCTTTCATTTGTTTGGTTAGCTTTTTGACAAGCACTGTACGGTCTTGGGGTAATAATTGATCTATATCTATAGATAACATCTGATTATAAATATCTTTTTGCTTAAGATTTAATCCGGAAGCTTCTTCCTCAGTTTCTAGACCTTGGACAAGTTTTGTCCGGACGGGTTTTTTTATACTTTTAGGAGTAATCTTTTCTTTTTTATTGTATGCGATTTGTATTTTTCTTCTTCTATCGACTTCTTCAATTGCTCTTTTCATAGAACCGGTAATTTGATCGGCATACATAATGACTGTACCTTCTATATGACGGGCTGCTCTACCCATAGTCTGGATAAGCGAGGTTTCACTTCTTAAAAAGCCTTCTTTATCGGCATCAAGAATAGCTACAAGTGAAACTTCCGGTAAATCGAGACCTTCGCGAAGTAAATTGATACCGACTATAACGTCATATTTACCTAAGCGCAGATCATCCAATATGTCGCTTCTTACCAAAGTTTCCACATCGGCGTGTAAATAATGGACTTTGATTTCTCTTTCATCCAAATAATCTGCCAGTGCCTCAGCCATTTTTTTGGTGAGTGTAGTAACTAATACTCTTTCTTTTCGTTTTATACGCTCATTTATGACAGTCATAAGATGATTAATTTGTCCTTTGGTGGGTTTTATGATGATTTGTGGATCGGTGATGCCAGTAGGACGAATAAGTTGTTCGGTAACTTTACCGTCAGAGAGAGAAACTTCCCATTCATTGGGGGTGGCTGATGCGTATATAACCTGGGGAATCCTACCCATAAATTCGCTAAATTGAAGGGGTCGGTTGTCAAGAGCAGCGGGCAAACGAAAACCAAAATTTATAAGGGTTTCTTTGCGTGATTTGTCACCGTGATACATACCGCGAATTTGGGGAAGGGTCATGTGCGACTCATCTATAATAAGCAGCCAGTCATTTTTTACAGCTTCATCATAATAGTCTAAGAGTGTATAAGGGGGATCTCCCGGTTTTCGACCGTCAAAATAGCGAGAATAATTTTCGATGCCATTGACGTAACCTATTTCCTGTATCATCTCCAGATCGTAGTTTACCTTCTGAGAAATACGCTGAGCTTCTATAAGCT
>Ga0155063_105_pt2 | contig 15768 bp, 15 predicted proteins | sample RifCSPhighO2_01_FD_106031 | JGI IMG/M metagenome (GOLD analysis project Ga0155063, IMG submission 106031) | Candidatus Gottesmanbacteria bacterium RIFCSPHIGHO2_01_FULL_39_10 | reverse complement strand
TCGTATCATGCGAAGTTCGCCAGATGGCATCTTGATATGGGCTACCCCACCTTCTTTGGCGACTATGGTAGCCACAGTACCGGCAGTTCTTACCAGCTGAGCGCCTCTTCCTTTGGATATTTCTATATTATGGATAGGAGTACCAATGGGAATATTTTTTAAGGGCAAGCTGTTTCCGACTTTGACTTCTACACTTTCTCCTGAAAAGACTGTGTCGCCGACTTTGAGACCTTCAGGCAGTAGGATGTATCTTTTTTCACCGTTTTTATAGAAAATGAGAGCGATATTTAGATTGCGATTGGGGTCATATTCTATAGCTACAACTTTTCCTTCGAAGTTATATAAATCTCTTTTCCAGTCTATTTCCCGATAATATCTTTTGTGCCTGCCGCTTTGGGTTCTGACTGTTACATGGCCAGTATTATTCCTGCCCGAACTTTTGGGTAATATATGTGTGAGTGATTTTTCCGGATAGTTTTTGGTAATTTGAGTCTGCATATTTATTTTTGTGTTTCTGTCTCAAAGAGAGAAATTTTTTCGCCGGCGGACAACTTTACTTTGGCTTTTTTCCAATCAGGCTTTGATACTTTGGTTCTTCTTTTTCCGATCATTCTTTTTTTGCCTTTTACTTTGATAGTGGATATATTTTTTACATGGACTTGAAATTGTTTTTCTACGGCATCTTTAATTCTTATTTTATCGGCATACTTTTTCACCATAAAAGTGAAAACTCCAAGGTTGGCATCTTTTAGGGAGCTTTCGGTAATTATGGGCTTGAGCAAAATATTGTCTGTCATGATTTTGTTGCTTCCTTTTTAAAATACGTTTTCTCAAGTACCGCAAAGGAATCTTTCAAAAATAGAAGTTTGTTGTGATTTAGCACTTCATAAATATTTAGTAGATTTGCGCTTGTTAAATCAATACCGGCGATGTTTCTTGAAGCAAGATAGACATTTTCCAACTCTTGGGGCAAAACTACTAAAATTTTGGATGTCTTTTTTTTATCAATCAAATTTAAATTTTTCATAACTTCTACCATTTCTTTAGTCTTTTTGTCTATTTTCTCAAGTCCTGTGACAGCCAATATATTTCCATCCTGAAGTTTGGAAGACAGGACGCTAAAAAGAGCTTTTCTTTTCATTTGTTTGGGAAACTTCAGAGAAAAATCTCGAGGATGCGGTCCATGAGCAACACCTCCACCAATGTATATAGGGGCTTTGATATCGCCGTGTCTTGCTCGTCCCGTACCTTTTTGCCTGTAGAGCTTGCGGGTGGAGCCTGCGACCATTGCGCGGGTCTTGGTTGATGCATTACCCTGTCTTTGATTGGCAGCATAAACTCTTAAGGCTTGAGCAATAAGCTCGGGTTTGGCTTCTTGGCCGAAGATGTCTTTGGAAAGGGTAATTTTTCCTGACACCGAACCTGCAATATTATAGACATCAAGAGTAAGACTTTTAGTTTTTTTAGGCATAATGTTTATGAAGACATTTTTCTTATGATAAGCAAACTATTTCTTCCTCCGGGTACTAATCCTTTTATGGTTAATATATTTCTTTCTGGATCAATAGCTATTACTTCTAATTTTTTCAGAGTTACTTTATCATTGCCCATTCTACCTGCCATTCTTTTGCCTTTGTAGACTCTTCCGGGGGTAGTGGTTTGGCCTATGGCACCTGGTGCTCTCTCCCTGTCTGACTGACCATGGGTCCTTGGTCCGCCTTTGAAATGATGGCGTCTTACTCCTCCTTGAAAACCTTTACCTTTGGAGACTCCCGTGACTTGGATTTTGTCCCCGGCTGCAAAAACTTGTTCTACTTTTATTACCGTTCCTGGTTTTAGGTCACTTAAGTTACTTAAGTCACTTAATCGAATTTCCCGCAAAAAACGGGGCGGATTTTTGTCCAGCCCCGCTTTTTTTAAGTGTCCTAATTTTGCTTTGGTAGTGTTTTTAATTTTTCGAAGGCCTAAGGAGAGTTGGAGAGAAGAGTAGCTATGGGTAGGGGGAGATTTCATATCTACCACGGTACAGGGACCGGCTGTGATATGAGTAACCGGAATTCTCCTGCCATCAGAGGTAAAAGCCTGTGACTGATCAATTTTTTGTCCTAGTATAGCGTTTATCATAAAAAAAGAAGCCCCCGGATGGGGGCTTGGTATTGCCAATCCGAGATAAATCTAATTATATTATGATAGTCTTAATCTTCATTTTTAACATGAAGTATGGTAATTATACCCTCATTACATCTTAATTTCAACATCCACTCCGGCCGGAAGCTCCAAATGCATGAGACTGTCTATAGTTTTGTCTGTCGGTTCGACGATATCGATGAGTCTCTTGTGTATCTTCATCATGAAATCTTCCCTGGAGTCTTTATCGGTAAAAGGAGATTTTGGTACTGAGAAATGGTGTTTATCTGTGGGAAGAGGTATGGGACCCACGACGCGCGCTCCAGTCCTTACGGCTGTATCTAATATCTTCTGACAGCTGTCGTCTATGATCCTGCTGTCGTATGCTTTTAAACGTACGCGTATTCTTCCTTTTGGCATTAGTTGTTAAAAAAGATTATTTAATTTCCGTTTCCAATGTTCTTCTTGCTGTCCCCTCAATATGGGGATTTTTTATTTCTATTTGTGCACTATGCTTATCTATTAAGAGCGGGTCTGTGGTCCAAATCGGACGAGAATTATCTCCTTCCCTTCTTTCATAAAGTGTGGCCTTAACATTCCCGTAATGTCTTCCAGGCGCAAATTCTGTAACAAATGCGCTAATTCCTGGTAGACCTGTTTCTTGAAGTTCAGCCTGATCTGCAAGAGTTTTTTCAACATCCTGCGGCACTGTAAAATGGAATACTATTGGCATTCCAGATAAATTCTGGACAGAAATTTATTTAATAATCTTTGTTATTACTCCGGCTCCGACTGTGTGGCCGCCTTCTCTTATGGCAAATCTTTGGCCTTCTTCGAGCGCTACCGGGACGATCAGTTTCACGACCATTTTGGCGCTATCACCCGGCATGACCATCTCAACTCCTTTTTCAAGAGTGACCTCACCTGTGACATCCGTAGTTCTAATATAGAACTGGGGTCTGTAGCCTGAGAAAAATGGCGTGTGTCTGCCGCCTTCGTCTTTGGTAAGTACGTAAACCTCGGCATTAAACTCAGTATGAGGAGTAATAGTGCCTGGTTTAATTACGACTTGACCTCTCTCGACATCATCTTTTTCTAAGCCCCTGAGAAGAAGTCCTACATTGTCTCCGGCTTGCGCTTCATCAAGAGTCTTCCTAAACATCTCCACTCCTGTTATGACTGTCTTGGTGGAATCTTTCATACCAACTATTTCCATCTCTTCATTTACTTTGGCTTTTCCTCTTTCGACTCTGCCTGTGACCACTGTACCTCGACCTTTTATTGAGAAAACGTCCTCAACTGGCATAAGGAAGGGTTTATCGAGATCTCGTTTGGGATCCGGGATGTATTCATCTACCTTGGCCATGAGTTCTTCAATAGATTTGACTCCTTCTGGATCACCCTGAAGAGCTTTGAGGGCGCTTCCTCTTATGACGGGTACTTTATCGCCTGGGAATTTGTATTTGGTAAGAAGTTCTCTGACTTCCATCTCGACTAGATCGAGAAGCTCTTTGTCCTGTACCATGTCGACTTTGTTCATGAAGACGACAATTGCCGGGACATTGACCTGCTGGGCAAGTAGAATATGCTCTCTAGTCTGAGGCATAGGACCATCTGGAGCGGAGACTACCAATATAGCTCCATCCATTTGGGCGGCGCCGGTAATCATGTTTTTGATGTAATCTGCATGACCCGGAGCATCGATGTGTGCATAATGTCTTTTGGCTGTTTCGTATTCTGAGTGGTGAATGTTGATCGTGACTCCGCGGGCTTTCTCCTCAGGAGCGTTATCTATTTCTTCGTATTTGAGAGCTTTGGCAAGACCTTTGCCTGCTAGTACATGAGTAATGGCTGAAGTCAGTGTAGTTTTACCATGATCGACGTGACCGATGGTACCAATGTTAAGATGGGGCTTGGTCCTTTGAAATGTAGCAGTTGCCATAAAAAATTTCCTCCTTAAAATTTATAAAATAAAAGATACTTCCTAATTACAGGAAGCTAATTAGAACATAAGGATTATACAATATGAAAATCGGCTTCGCAAGAGGTAGTAGAAGTTATTTGTAGATCTCTCTTCTGTGTCCGATTCTTAAGATGATAATTTTTTCCCTGTCGACGTCGAAAATAATTCTATAATTTCCTACCCTCCACCTATAGGTACCAATTTGGGAATTAGTAAGTTTTTGAGCAAAATGAAAAGGTTTCTGAATATAAGTTTCTATTTTCTTCTTAATCTTTCCTTTGACGATGGGATCTAATTTTTGAATATCTTGAAAAGCGGTGCGTGTATAGACTAATTTATAGGTCATTAGACTTCACCAAAGGCCTGTATATGGCTAAAAACATCCCTTTGTTCATATTCTTTACGGGCCTTTTTGATACTTTCTACATATTTTTTGTTAGATAAAGCTAATAAGTCTTCAAACAGATCAATGTCTACCAGTGCCGATGTGATCTTTCCACGCTTGGCTACTAAGAGGTAATCTTTCTTTTTGGATATCTCACTTATAGTATCAGCTAAATTATTGCGAAGTGTAGCGGTGTTGATAACAGATACATTCATACAATACTATTGTACATCTTAATTGTACATTGTCAATAGTTAAAATTTATATTCACTAAATTCACGCACGTACTGGAATTTGCTGAATTGTCTGGGGATAAGATTGATATATAAATCCGCAGGTATCCTGCTATATCACTCGGGGGGTGTGAGTTCGTGTGAGTTATTATTGAGGATTAAATTCCTCTTTCTCTTCGAAATCTTCCTGTATCTTCTAGACTTTGTCTGACAAATTCTTCATGGCGTTGTCTAATATCTGGAAAATGACTTTCCATCGCTGCTATGGTCTGATCAACTGGAACTCTCCATTGTTCATTTTCTAATTCACTTACCCAGTTTTTTAACGCTTGCAAAGTATTATAATCGGCAAGCACAGAGTTTGGATTACCCCATTCATCTATTATATGTAATTTAATGCCTTCAAATCTTGGTATATCATCAAATTGTGGCATGATAGGATATGACTTTTAACTTTTATTTACTATCTTCTCCTGTATGTTTTTGGGGACTTCTTCATAGTGGGAGGGTTCCATGTAGTAGGCGGCGCGGCCTTGGGAAAGAGACCGAAGTGTGGTGGCGTAACCGGATAATTCTGCTAAGGGGACACTGCAAAGAATAAGAGTGACTGCTCCTCTTTTTTCTGTACCCAATATTTGGGCTCTTTTGGCTGAGAGATCACCGATTATTGTACCCATAAATTCATCGGGAGTTGTGACCTCGACTTTCATGATAGGCTCAAGAAGAGTAAGGCCTGCTTTTTTGGCGGCGTCCTGGAAAGCCATGGAGCCTGCTATTTTGAAGGCAATATCTGATGAGTCTACATCGTGATATGTACCGTCATAAAGAGTGACTTGAAGATCAACTACGGGATAACCAGCCAGGACTCCTCTTTCTGTGGCTTCTTTGACTCCTTTTTCGACTGAGGGAATAAATTCATTGGGGATGGCTCCTCCTTTTATGGCATCGATGAATTCATATCCTTCTCCCCTATTTTTGGGCTCTAAGCGCAGGAAACAGTGTCCGTATTGTCCGCGGCCTCCTGTTTGTCTTATGTATTTTCCTTCTCCTTCGGCTTCACTCTTGATAGTTTCTTTATAAGCTACTTGAGGAGCTCCGACATTGGCTTCTACTTTGAATTCCCGCTTCATGCGGTCTACTAAGACATCCAGATGGAGTTCGCCCATACCCCAGATGATGGTTTGACCTGTTTCATGGTTGACTTTGATCTTAAATGTTGGATCTTCCTCAGAAAGTCTTTGCAGAGCCGTGCCCATTTTTTCCTGATCAGCCTTGGTTTTGGGCTCAATGGCAAGCGATATAACAGGTTCTGGAAATGTAATTTTTTCCAAAATAATGGGATTATTTTGGTCACAAAGAGTATCACCTGTACCTGTATCTTTGAAACCAACTATTGCTACAATTTCACCGGCATAAGCCTCTTCAATCTCCTCACGATTGTTGGCGTGCATAAGAAGAAGACGTCCAATGCGTTCCTGAGCTCCTTTGGTGGCATTATAAGTATAGGATCCGGATTTGACTTTACCTGAATAGATTCTGACAAATGTAAGTTTTCCTACATGAGGATCAAGCTGAAGTTTGAAGGCAAGGCCTGAGAACGGCGCTTCAACTTTATTTTCCCGTATTTCATCTTTTTCTGTTTTGGGGTTTATACCTTTGACGCCTGAAACATCAAGTGGGGAGGGCAAATAATCGACAATTGCATCAAGAAGAGGCTGAACACCTTTGTTCCTTAGTGATGATCCGCAAAAAATAGGGACTAATTTATAAGCAATTGTGGCTTTTCGAAGTACTTTTTTAAGCTCTTCTATAGTAGGTTCTTTGCCGTTTAAATATTTTTCCAAAAGGGCATCGTCATTTTCTGCAATCTGCTCAATAAGAGTGTGTCTGGCTTTTTCAACCTGTTCTTTATAATCCTGGGGGATCTCAACTGTGCTAAATTTTGCTCCTGTTTCGTCACCTTCCCATATGAGGGCTTTTCTAGTAAGTAGATCAATAACACCTTTGAAATCGTGTTCTTTACCCAAGGGAATAGTCATAACAGCGGGATGGGCACCGAGTCTGTCTCTGATCATACCCACGGTTCTATCAAAATTGGCTCCTAATTTGTCCATTTTATTGATGAAACAGACGCGGGGGACGTTGTACTTATCTGCCTGGTGCCAAACTGTTTCTGATTGGGACTGGACGCCTTCTTCTGCATCCAGTACTGTGACTCCGCCATCAAGGACTCGAAGACTCCGCTCTACTTCTGCAGTGAAATCCACATGTCCCGGTGTATCAATGATATTTATTCTAATTCCATTCCAAAAAGTGGTGGTGGCTGCAGCTGTGATAGTAATACCGCGCTCTCTTTCCTGCGGCATCCAATCCATCTGGGTGGTACCCTCATCGATATCTCCTATTTTGTAGGATTTACCGGTGTAAAAAAGAATACGCTCGGTTGTCGTAGTTTTTCCAGCATCAATATGGGCAATAATGCCAATATTTCGGATTTTATCCAAAGGAACGTTTCTATTTTTAGTGACTTGAACTTGTTGAGCCATAGGGGGTTACCAGCGGAAATGCGAAAATGCTTTGTTCGCTTCTGCCATTCTATAAGTAATATCGCGCTTTTTGATGGCTTCGCCGCCACCTTTGGCGGCGTCTGTAAGTTCAGCCGCCAGCTTATCGGCAAAAGTATGAAATTCTTTGTTGGATCTTTTGCGGGCTGCTTCTCTTATCCATCTTATGGCGAGTGATACGCGTCTTTCACCTCTTACTTCTATGGGTACTTGGTAGGAAGCGCCTCCGACACGTCTGGGGCGCACTTCCATCTTGGGTCCGACATTTTGAAGAGCCGATTGAAATACTTGGAGAGGATCCTGGCCTTGTGTCTTGATTTTATCTAGGGCTTCATAGACTTCTTTTTGCGCCACAGACTTCTTGCCGTCATGCATAATCGAGTGAATAAACTTGTTTAAGAGTTTATTGTTATATATAAGATCCGGACCGATGGGTTGTTTTTTTACACGTCTTATGCGAGCCATATTTTTTAGGCAGCCGGTGCTGCTGCTCCTTTCCCGCCTCCTGATTTGGTACCGTATTTACTTCTTGAAGTTTTTCTATTTTGTACACCACTTGAGTCTAATTTACCGCGGACGATATGATATTTCACACCAGGTAAATCTTTTACCCTTCCGCCTCTTACCATGACGATAGCGTGTTCTGTAAGTTCATGTCCTATTCCTTGGATATAGGCAGTCACTTCCTGTCTATTGGAAAGTCTGACCCTTGCTACTTTTCGAAGAGCTGAGTTGGGTTTCTTAGGGGTCATGGTTTTTACGACAGTTACGACTCCTCTTTTGAAGGGAGAAGCTAAATTTTTCATCTGCCTGTCTTTGGCATTAAAGTATCTTCGAAGGGCGGTGGCTTTTACTTTTTTTGATGTTTTTTTCCTGCCCTTTTTGATAAGTTGATTTAGAGTCGGCATAGTGCGTTATTATATCAATATTTATTCTTTAATTACAGCTCTATCTTCGCTGGTTGGTATAAGTCTTCCTATGATGACGTTTTCTTTGAGTCCGACTAGATGGTCTTCTTTACCCTGGAGAGCAGCTTCAGTTAATACTGTTGTGGTTTCCTGGAAGGATGCTGCCGATAACCAGCTTTCGGTAAAAAGAGATGCACGAGTAATACCAAGTATAATTACTTGAGCGGTCGATGGTTCACCGCCGGCTGCTAATACTCTAGCATTTTCATCTTCGAATTTTCTTTTGTCTACCATTTCACCTGGAAGAAGTGTCGTATCGCCTGATGTTTCTACTCTGACTTTATCGCTCATTTTTCTGACTATCACTTCAAAGTGCTTATCGTGGATCGGAATACCTTGAGATTCGTAGACCCTTTGAATTTCATCTATAAGATAGCGCTGAGCGCCTAGTAAACCTCTTATCTGGAGGACTTCTTTGATATCCAAAAGTCCTTCGGTAAGTTGATCTCCTGAGGCGACGAGATCTCCGGTTTTTATTCTCAGAGAGGATGTAAGAGGGACTATATATTCCCGCTCTTCTACGGGTTTAATATCGATACTTTTTACTTTTATACTATATCCATCTTTGGTTTCGGTCACTTCTACTTTGCCGGCTATCTCTGATAAGGGGGAAAGGACTTTCGGCGTTCTGGCTTCAAAAAGTTCTTCTACTCTGGGAAGTCCCTGAGTAACGTCCAGTCCGACAATTCCTCCTGCATGTCTTACACGCATGGTCAGCTGGGTACCGGGTTCACCTATAGATTGAGCTCCGATAATACCCACTGGTGTACCTTTCTCGACTAGAGTTTTGGTACTCATATCCAAACCGTAGCAATTAACACAGAGACCATATTTGAGAGCGCAAGTTAAGGGCGAGCGGACAATCACTTCTTCAATCCCTTTCAATATTTCCAATTTGTCCTCAGATAAAAGCTGTCCTTTTTTGAGAAGTATTTTTTTGGATTTGGGTACTTTGACATCATGGTGTAAAATCCGCCCGACTATTCTTGCTTCAAAGCTGGCTTGTCTTTTGTCGCTTCGACTTATCTTGATGCCCAGAGAGGTTTGGCAATCATCGGCTCTTATGATGGCATCATGAGCTACATCAATAAGTCTTCTAGTCAAATATCCAGCATCGGCTGTTTTAAGCGCTGAATCAGTAAGTCCTTTTCTGGATCCGCGAGTTGAAGTAACGTACTCAAAGATGGATAAACCTTCTCTATAATTGGATTTGGTGGGAAGTTCTACAATTTTACCCAGAGGATCTACCACCAAGCCTTTTATGGCAGATAATTGTTTGAGTTGATCTTTTGAGGCTCTGGCACCACCTGATTTGATGATCATTTTCACCGGATTATCATCAGACATCTGGTCCCAGGTCTTATCGGCGATTTTCTCTGTTACTTCTATCCAGACTTCGTTGGATAATCTTTTTCTCTCTTCATTTGTTATAAATCCTTTTCGGTAATTTTCTTCAATTTCAGCCACTTTTCTTTCCGCCTCATCGACCATGGCTTTTTTATCGGATATAATGATGTTGTCAAAAACAGAAACTGATAATCCGCCAGCTATTGTGGCTCCATAAAAACCGAGATCTTTAAAAGCGTCTATAAGTCTGGCAACTTCTTCCTTGGAATATTTACCGAAGGCCCTCGTAATCAAGTTTTTGATAGATCCTGATCTTATGGTTTCGTTGATATATCTTAATTCTTCGGGTAAGATTTCATTGAAAAGTATGCGTCCTACAGAAGTTATAATGATTTTACCATTACGGGCAACTTTCATTTTTTCTCGGAGTGATATTTTACCTATCTGGTGGGCCAAAATTGCTTCATCGACTCCGGAAAATATCTTGAGATCGGCATCATCCGGGTTTTTGTTGTCAAAGCTGGTGATGTAATAACATCCCAGAGCCATTTCTTTGTTGGGGATGGTGATAGGAGTACCGTCTGAAGGTTTGAGTAAATTATGAAGGGGCAACATGAGATTGTCCGCTTCTTTCTGAGAAGCTTTGGACAAGGGTACGTGCACTGCCATCTGGTCACCATCAAAATCGGCATTGTAGCCGGCACAGACACAGGGATGTATTCTTATAGCTGAGCCCTCGATAAGAATGGGATAAAAAGCTTGAATACCAAGCTTATGAAGGGTAGGTGCGCGATTGAGAAGTACGGGATGATTTTTGGTTATCTCTTCTAATATATCAAAAATTTCCGCCTGCCTTTTCTCGAGTATATTTTTGGCGTTTTTGACATTGGGAGCTATACCTCTTACGATAAGTTCGCGAAGCACAAAGGGTTTGAAAAGTTCAAGCGCCATCTCTTTGGGAAGACCGCAGTGTGAAAGAGATAATTCTGGACCCACCACAATAACTGATCTTCCGGAGTAATCTACTCTTTTACCCAGAAGATTTTGGCGGAAACGACCTTGTTTACCCCGGAGCATATCGGATAGTGATCGCAATTGTTGTTGCGGAGCCACTCTACCTGTAGGCCTTTGGGTGACGTCAATGAGGGAATCGACTGCTTCCTGAAGCATTCTTTTTTCATTTCTTAAGATGATTTCCGGAGCGCCGAGTTCTATTAAGTGTCTAAGTCTATTATTTCTGTTGATAACTCTTCTATAGAGATCATTCAAATCTGAGGTCGCAAATTTACCTCCGGTAAGCTGCACCATGGGACGAAGATCAGGCGGAATTACGGGTAAGATAGTAAGTATCATAAAAGCAGGATCGATGTTGGTTTTTCTGAGACCATCGATGATGCGGATTCTTTTGGTGGCTTTGATCTTTCTTTGTCCTGTAGTACCTTGTACTTCTTCCGCTACTTTTACAGCTAACTTATTTAGATCGAGCTTTTTTACTACCTCAAGTATGCTTTCTGCTCCCATGCCTACTTTCAAGAAACTGTGGACTTCATAATCTCTAAGTTTGAGATATTCGTCTTCTGTCAAAAGAGTAAAAGGTTTAATCCTCTGGACCAGGTCGGATATGGTTTTGCCAATTTCTTCTGCCCTTTCTTCCTCTGCTCCCGCTTCTTCACTAAGGCCTGTAATTTGCTGCTTTTTCTTAATATCAATTTCATCGAGGGCTAAATCCAGACTTTCTTTATTTTTAACTCTTTTTTCCAGATCTTTTTTCTGACCATCAAAGTCTTTTTCGATATTTTTTATCTTCAGATTGTATTCATCCTGTCTTTCCTGTTTTCTTTTCTTAAATGTATTTTGAAGCTCGTGAAGAGCCTTTTTTTGTCCATCCTTATCCAGATCGATGACCAAATAAGATGCAAAATAAATTACATTCTCTAAGGCTTTGGGGGTGACATCCAAAAGTAAGGATAATTTTGAAGGAGCACCTTTGAAAAACCAGACGTGGGCAACTGGGGCTGCTAGTTTGATATGACCCATTCTTTCGCGTCTTACTTTGCTCTGAGTTACCTCGACACCGCATTTATCGCAGATAATACCTCTATACCTAATTCTTTTGTATTTACCGCAGTAACATTCCCAGTCTTTGGTCGGACCAAAGATTCTTTCATCAAAGAGACCGTCTTTTTCAGGTTTGAGAGTGCGATAATTGATAGTTTCGGGTTTGGTCACTTCACCATAAGACCAATTCAAGATGGTATGAGATGAGGCTAAAGTAATTTTTAGCCCTGAGAAATCGACTAGATTTACAAAATTTCCTTTTTTATCCATTTTGTTCTCCTTCTACAACTACTTCTGCTCCGGCAACTTTGGCCAAATCTTTTGCTTCTTTTTCTGTTTTTTCTTCTTTCACTTCTTCCTCAAGCGGAGGAAGTCCTTTGGGGGCGGTCACTACTCCCAGGGGCTGGACATCAAGACCTAAAGCTTGAAGTTCTTTCACCAAAACTTTGAAAGATTCGGGAATATTGGATCCGGGTATATCCATACCTTTGACTATTGCTTCAAAGGCGCGGGCACGGCCCACGACATCATCAGATTTTATAGTAAGCATTTCCTGAAGAGTATGGGCGGCACGATGCGCTTCCAGTGCCCAGACCTCCATCTCACCGAGTCTTTGTCCTCCCATCTGAGCTTTGCCTCCAAGAGGTTGTTGAGTAACTAGAGAATAAGGACCTGTAGATCTGGCATGGGTCTTGTCCTCGACCATGTGAATAAGCTTCATGATATAACCGATACCAACGACGACTTTTTCTTTGAAGGCTTCGCCAGTCCGGCCATCATATAATACCGCTTTGCCATCCACTGGTAAATTTTGTTTCTTCAAATATTCGATGATTTTATCCTCAACACGCGGCTCAAATACGGGAACGGCTACTTTAAAATTATTCTTTTGTGCGGCCCAGCCAAGATGCGCCTCCAAGAGCTGGCCAAGATTCATCCTAGATAAAACAGAAAGTGGAGAAATGATAATATCAACTGGAGTACCATCTTCAAGATATGGCATGTCAGCTGCTGGTATGATTTTACTTATGACACCTTTGTTGCCATGGCGTCCGGCCAACTTGTCACCTACTACTACTTTTCTCATCTGAGCAACTTTGACTATGATTTTTCTGATAGTGCCCGGATCCAACTCATCGCCCTCTTCACGGTCCAAGATCTTGACCTCTATCACCACTCCTTTTTCCCCGTGGGGAAGACGCAAGGAAGTATCTCTTACTTCGCGGGCCTTTTCACCAAATATAGCTCTTAAGAGTCTTTCCTCAGCAGTAAGCTCGGTTTCACCTTTGGGGGCAATTTTACCTACCAGTATGTCATTGGGGCCTACCTCAGCACCCACTACAACTATGCCTTTTTCATCAAGATTAGCTAAGGCTTCTTCTCCTACATTGGGAATATCGCGTGTAGTTTCTTCCGGACCTAGTTTCGTGTCGACTACCTCTGTTTCGTGTTCTTCTATATTGATGGATGTCAAAACATCGTATTTAACCAATCTATCGGAAATCACTATAGCATCCTCATAACCTAATCCATCAAATGAAGAATAAGCTATAACGCAATTTTGACCCAGAGATAGTTCTCCCATATCGGCTGCCGGACCATCAATTAGAACATCTCCTTTTTTCATTTTGTCTCCGAGTGAAACTCGAGGTCTTTGAGTGAAAGCAGTGTTTTGAGCGGTTCTTTTGAATTTCTCTATATTATAAATGTATTTCTGGCCGCTTTTTCCCTTAAATTCGAGTTTTGAAGCGTCAACGTATTTCACATCGCCTGCCTCGGGAGCGAGTATAGTTCTTCCCAGGGCTTGAGGAACAATCGCTTCCATGCCAGTTCCTACAACTGGGGAATCGGGTGCAATAAGAGGAATTGCCTGACACTGCATGTGCGTACCCATAAGGGCACGGTTGGCCTCATCGTGCGCTAAAAATGGTATGAGGGAAGCGGCAATTCCAACAACCTGTCTGGGTACTACATCTACATATTCAACCAGATTGGATTCTGTTTCAAAAAATTCGCCTTTATATCTTACTGGAACACGCTCATCGAGTATAACACCAGCGCTATCCATACTCACTACTGCGTGAGTGATGTAGTGTTTTTGCTCATCATCTGCCGTCATATAGACAATTTCATCTGTCAGACGAACTTTATTTTTGGCATCTTTGATTACTTTTCTATAGGGCGCTTCCAAAAAGCCATATTCATTCACTTTGGCATAAAGAGCCATATAAGTGACCAAACCGATATTGGGTCCTTCTGGACTTCGGACCGGATCGATACGGGAATATTGGGAGGAATTGATGTCTCTTATGGAAAACGAGGCTCTTTCCCTGGATATACCACCCACACCCATGACGGTGAGTCTTCGTAGATTATCTATTTCAGATAGTGGATTGGTTTGGTCCAATATAGTAGATAATTGATTGGTGCGGAAAAAGTCATTAATTGAAGCAATAATGGGTCGGGCATTGACAATTTGGCTGGGTGTTATTTCAATTTGAGTGCCGGCCAAACTCATTCTTTCCCTAACTGCTCTTTCAAGTCTCATAATACCGACCCTGAAGGCGTTGGTCGCGACTAGCTCTCCTACTCTTCTTACTCTTCTATTTCCCAGATGATCGATGTCGTCTACTTCTCCTTTTCCCTGGGTCAGTCCGATAAGATATTTTATCAGAGCAACTATGTCCTCTTTGGTTAGAATCCAATTTTCTTTTTTATTTTCGACATTTTGAGATAGTTTTTTATTTATTTTATAGCGGCCGACTGCGCCCAGAGAATATCTTCTTCCCTGAAAAAAGAGACTATTTAATAGTTCCTGAGCGTTTTCGAGAACCGCCGGCTCACCAGGGCGCAATTTTTTGTAGATTTCCAGTACTGCCTCGTCATGAGTTTTGGTGGGATCTTTATCTATAGTATTATATATGTATTGTTTACCCTGATCTTTTCCTATATCTTCAAAAAGAGATAAAATTTCTTCATCACTACCTATGCCTATAGCTCTAAGAAAAGTAGTAACAGCAAATTTTCTTCGTCTATCAATTCTGACTGTCAAAACATCATTTCTTGATATAGAAAAATCGAGCCAGGAACCAAAAAGAGGTCTTACCTCACCTGTATGCAATACTCGTCCGGTGACGGGATCGATATCACCTGTAAAATAAATTCCTGGGGATCTGACAATTTGATTTACAATACAGCGCTCGACTCCATTTATGATAAATGTTCCATTCTCGGTCATGGCAGGAATATCGCCTAAGAAAACTTCCTGAGTTAGGCTTCTGCCTGTTTGTTTATTTATAAGGGTGGCTTCTACTTTCAGGGGTATATCGTAGGTTAGACCTTTTATTAAGCAGTCTTCTGCGCTGTAGCGGGATTTGCCAAAATAGTGTTTATTGAAACTTAATATCCAGTTTTTGCCTGTGAAATCTTCTATTGGGGAAACCTCATTTAAAAGTTCGGAGATGCCTTTATCCAGAAACCATTTGTAAGATTCCAGTTGTACGGCTGTCAAATCCAATGGAGGTAAAACTATATCTTTTTTACCCCAGTAAACTCTTTTTGAGAAAGTATCTGAGTAGTGATTAGATTTGGCAATCTTATCTTTTGGCATCGGGAAATTTTGGTAGAGCAGCTTTTTTGTACAACAAACAAAATAAGCGTACCAATTTCGTACGCTTATTTATTTATGCTTCAATTGGTATAAACATTATACATAGACTTTTGATGTTGTCAAGGGTTGACTCATATGCTAAAATGGGTCATTGGTGGGAGTAACCCACCAATTTTTGTAATAAAGGAAAAAGGAGAAAAAATGCCAGCAACAGTAAAATCGGAATTTTCACTAGCACTAAATCAAGTAGCCACCGAGCGCGGAATAGATCCGCAAGTGGTTTTGGAAACTATCAAGGCGGCAATTTTGGCTGCCTACCGCAAGGATTACGGCTCAGCAGATCTGGAAACTTTGGATGTGGAACTGGATCCGGTCACGGGGGAAGCCAAAATTTTAAGGGAAAAAGAAGATATTACTCCAGCGGGATTTGGAAGGATTGCCGCTCAAACAGCCAAACAGGTAATACTTCAGCGAATAAGAGAGGCTGAGAAAAAAGCAATAATTGATGACTAT
>Ga0155063_109_pt1 | contig 16416 bp, 24 predicted proteins | sample RifCSPhighO2_01_FD_106031 | JGI IMG/M metagenome (GOLD analysis project Ga0155063, IMG submission 106031) | Candidatus Gottesmanbacteria bacterium RIFCSPHIGHO2_01_FULL_39_10 | reverse complement strand
TATACCATATGATTACTAAATTGTCAAATTTACAAAATACCGAAGGTGTGAAGCCCTGCCTGCCGGCAGGCAGGTATATCACCCCGGGGGTGTATATTGTGTAAGTTTGGCTGAAACAATGATTTATATATTTCGGCTTCCGTGGTTTGAATGAGAAAAATTTGAGTATATGATTAAAAAAATTGTTATTTTCTTTTTTTTCTTACTTTTGTTTGGTCCAGAAAAAACCCATGCTGCTGGTATTAAATGTGATTGGGCCGTTGATCCGCCTGGATATATTGGTGAAAAAGACAGCTTAACTCATATTCCTTCATCCTTAGATAAAGGAGGAATAGATAAGATAACGATTAGTCCAATAATTAACTCGAATGATTTAGTTCAATTTATTCATAATCTTGCATTTAATGAGAACACAAAACCTGCGGAAATCATAATGAAAGTTAGCTGTCCCAGTTGTGATCCAATATTTAAATATGCTATTAAAGATTATGCTAATCCGCTAGGCGACGATTTTTCTAGATGGCTTTCTCAAGAATTTCACCAATCAGATGATCCGTTTTACCATTACAAGTCACTCGTCAGTCCTAGCACGCATTATATATGGCTCTATTATAGAGTATATAAAGATGGTATTAGGGCTGATTGGAACTCTACAGAGTATCCTATATGTGAGGAACCACTTACTTATGTGATAGATCCGAAACCTGATGCTGCTTCTTGTGACGTATATGTGCACCATGGTGAAAATACTAAGGGTGATACAACTGATACTACTTGGAAAATAACTGCTTCTAATATTAGAGGAGGAAAAAAGAATGGAAATAGAGTCAGGATCACAGATTTTATTGTCAAACTTGATAATGAACAATATGGAGGAAGATATTACATGGATGAAGATAAAAATCCAGTCTTTAACATCCCGATTCAATTGGGTAAATTTCTTTCCGCTAAGCTGCATACAGTTTCTATTGATGCACATAATAATTATTATGGTTACTCATTCAGTCCTCTATGTGAAAATGTTTATAACGTACTATCATACGGCGAACCTACTCCTACGAATACGCCAATTCCTTCCCCGACGCAAATTCCCACTCCTATGTCTGAACCTAATTATTGCAATAATAATAAACCAGGTTTATGCGGTACACCTACATATAAGTGTGATCAAAAAGATGCAGACGGGAATGAGTGTCAGGAATGTATTAGATGTAAGATGTTAATATCTCCTACAGCGCCTCCAGATTTTGGAGCTATTTGTAAACAAGTTAGTAAAGACGCAGATACTTTAGATAAATGTCTAAAATGTGTAAATCCGCCAGCAAAACCAAGCGATCAAACTCCCCCGAATCCACCTGGAGAAAGTGGTATTTGGACAGCCATTGGGTGCATACCTACTGATCCAGTCAGAATAATTAATGAAAAAATACTCGGGGCGGCGGGACTGGGGATTGCGGGGGGAATAGCTTTCTTATATTTTCTCTTTGGGGCTTTTAAGGTGCTGACATCTATGGGGAACGCGGAGGCGATAAATGAAGGAAAAGAAATTATGGTATCCTCAATTTCCGGGATACTGCTTATCATATTTTCTGTACTTATTTTGCAGATAATCGGAGTGGACTTGATAAAGATACCTGGTTTTAGCGCCGGACCTACGCCCATACCTACATCTTGACAATTTTTAAACAGTGTGTTAGAATTTGGTGTATGAATTACACACAAGATAATAATTACAAGCTACCAGAGGAGATAAATCAACTGGTTAATTTATTTAATTCCCAAGATATGATAGATGATAAAGTCCGTGTCAATCTCTATCTTCCGAAGGGAATTGTGAAGCTTATTGATTTACTTAGCGAGGATGGTTCCCGCGGGGAATTAGTCAGCCGACTCGTTGTGAAGGAGGCAAAAAAGAAACAAACACTGCCCTTTGGTATTTTTAAAGGTTCTGATATTACTGAAAAAGATATAGATGAGGTAGCGGATCAATGGGAGAAAATAGTCAATGAAGTCTAGTTATAGTCTGGATACGCATGCACTTATCTGGTATTTTACTGCTAATTCAAGCCTGAGTGGGCGGGCAAAAGGTATTGTGGATGCAATCTTTTCATCCAAGAAAATATGTTTTTTATCGTCTATAGTGTTACTTGAGACATTTCATATCAGTCTTAGGAAAAAATCCTTCTCTTTTCCGGAATTTATAAAAAGAATAAATTTACCAAATATATTTGTAGTGCCGCTTGACAAAAAAGTGCTTACGGCCTGTTATCACCTTCCTTCTTATTTTGATATTCATGACCGCATTATTGCCTCAACTGCAAAAATCACTAATAGCATACTTGTTACTCGCGATAGAGAGATTCGCCAGTCAAAAGTAATAGAAACAATATGGTAAGATATTTTTATAGAATTACGGTATGTCTGGATCGTCAAAGATGTTTATGGCTAAAGAGAACTGCGCAAGTAAGAAATACATCTGTGAGTCAGATTATTAGGGAAGCAATTGATGAGTACTTAAATATATTAAAGAAAAAATAAATCTATGCAAATTGCTCAGGTTCTAAAAATTTCAGGGGTGCCGGGGGAAATTATAGGACCGTTAAATACTGATCCAGACAAGCCGCAATATAATAACCTAGCGGATATTGTAAATATTGCTATGCCCTACCTTTTCTCGATTGCGGGAATTATTCTTTTCCTTATGCTAGTTTGGGGAGGGTTTGAGTTTCTGACATCCATGGGGGATCCCAAGAAAGCAGAAGGAGCCAAAAATAAGATAACGAGCGCGATAATAGGGATCGTGATACTATTTATGTCTTACTGGGTGGTGCAACTAATAGATATGTTTTTTGGATTTAAGATATTTTAGGGTTTCCACTCTTTGATAGCACGCTCGTATGAAGCTGGAGTGCCGATATCAAACCACTGACCCTCGAAGGAAAATCCGGCTAGTTTCTTCTCCCGAGCAAGACGGGGGAAAATATCTTCTAATAAATAAACCCCTTTGGTGGGAATATATTTGAATATTTCCGGCTCGAATATATAGACGCCTGAATTTATAAGCTGGGATACCTGTTTGTCTTTCTTGGGTTTTTCTATAAAATCTACGATTTTGGCGCCATGAAGGCGGACGCTACCATAGATAGAGGGATCTACTACTGAAGTGAGAGCAATAGTGGCTACAACTTCCTGATTTTTATGAAAAGCTATCAAATCACTTAGATCAGTGTCTACCAAGACATCGCCATGAAGAACTAAAAATGAAGAGGCAGAAAGGTGTTTTTGGACATCTCGTAGCGCTCCTGCCGTACCCATGGGTTTTACTTCTTTGACATAATCTATGCTTAAACCGTATTTTTTGCCGCTCCCTACATATTCTCTTATTTTTTCGCCTAAGTGTGAAATGACAATGACTACATTTCTTATATCCTGCTTCCTGAGAAGTTCAAGAGTGTAATCAAGGAGGGGACGTCCTGCCACCGGAAAAAGACTTTTGGGCATTTCATATGTAAAGGGACGCATCTTAAGACCCGGGCCGCCGGCGAGAATAACTGCGTGGGAAATTTTGGGAGTTAAGCTTTGGGTGATAAGATATTCGATGGCGTGAGAGCGGTTTCTTATTCGCGTGCCGTCTGTGACGTCATCGACAGCTGAAAGAATGGATTTTTTGAGTGTGATAGTAAGACGCTTGCGATCCATTGGGGTGAGTATAACACAATCAATTTTAAATTTTAAATTTGAAATTTCAAATTATTTCCCGTATCTTCTATTTCTCTTTCCGAACCACTCCAAAGCTTTATTAAATTCTATCGAGTCAAAATCAGGAAATAAAGTGTCGGTAAAATAGAGTTCGGAATATTCTGACTGCCAGAGAAGGAAGCCTGATAATCTTTTTTCGCCTCCGGTTCTGATAATAAGATCTGGATCTGGGATTTCATTGGTATCTAAAAGTTCACTAAACTTTTTTTCATCTAAAGTTGATAGTTGGTAGTTGGTAGCTGGTAGTTTTTTAATGGCGCGAAGAATTTCATCGCGGCCGCCGTAGTTGAGGGCAAAAATGACAGTGATTTTGGTGTTGTTTTTGGTTTTTTCGAGACCCTGGGCAATACTTTTTTGGATATTTGGTGAAAATTTGGATATATCACCGATGATTTTCAGTTTAGCGCCTTTTTTGTGAAAGACGTCGAGTTTTTTACTTAAGTAATAAAGAAGCAACTTCATGATTCCCTGTACTTCTTTGGCTTCTCTTCCCCAGTTTTCGGTGGACCAGGCCCAAAAAGTGATATATTTTATGCCTTTACTGCCGGCTTCTTCAACAAGCGCATCAACTATATGATCTGCGGCGTGTTTATGACCGGCAAGAGCTGGAAGGCGGCGATTTCTGGCCCATCTTCTGTTGCCATCCATGATGATGGCGATATGAACTGGGATATTGTCAAATTGTTTCATTGTTACATTGCTAAATTAAAATAGATGATTTGGATTTAATCGAGCGCCAATAGTGGGATAATTCACAATAATATTTTTGACTTCTTTTATGTCTTTTAGTTTCACTACTATTTTTTTTATATTCTTTTTTTCACAGATCAGGTGAATATCTTGGCCAGTATTGATGGTGAAATAGACTGATAATCCTTCGGTTCTCCATTTTTTCACTAATTTCATAATTTTAAACGTCCCAGGAGTCCAGTATATAAGCGATGGAGTTGAAGTAAGCATAATAGCATGAAGCTCTAATGCTTCTGCTTCTAATAGTTCCCCAAAGTCCCGAAAATTCTTTTCTTTCAGAATTTCCTTCATCTTTTTGATTTTTTCTGCCATGTGAGATCGCCTGACTGAGAAAAATGGGCTAGAATTTACTAGCTTTTGCCCTTCAGCAGAAGATATATCTTTCTTTCCTTCGCTCACAATTGCTACAACATCAGCAATTACCCAATAGTCCGTAGGGTATAAAGATCGTGCATAGGATGATTCACTAGTATCACCATCTAACCACTCGACAAAGCCATCAGGAATAGACCTACAAGCAGAACCTGATCCTTGGCGTGCTAAAATTGAAAGTTCTTTTTCTGATAATTCAAGTCCTGCCGCTTTTGTTCCGGCAAGGGTTAATGCTGCAAATCCTGATGAGGAAGAAGAAAGTCCGGTACTACTAGGAAAATTGTTTATAGTGACGACTTTTGCTTTTTGAGAAAGAGAGGCGAGCTTACGAATCCGATCGAGATGTTTTATAGCTCTATTTCCGTCATTTGGTTCTTGAATACCATTAATAGTGATACTGTCGCTTTTATATGTGTGGTTAAATTCGACTGTTGTCGTAGTAAGAAGATTACTTAAATTCATAGAGATGCTTCCATTTTCAGGAAGTCGTAATATTTCATCTTTTTTACCCCAGTATTTGATAAAGGCGATATTTGATGGAGCGATGCTTGTGGCTTTCATAGATCAATCATTTTAGCAAAATCTTTATATTTTTCTTCTGAAAGATAAGCCAGTGCTTCTGATTTTATCATTTCTGCCTTGGGATGTTTAGGTTCGTATAAAGCGATCAATTTTTGCAGATCGGTTTTTTTCTGTCGTCCGTGGCGGAAAAATGTTTCGACTAATTCATGGGCCCACTTTTCTTTCTTTTTAAAAGCCTGAAAAAATTCAAAAGGCCATTTGTATTGGTATAAAGCAAAGTGCTGTAGAGGTGGAGGAAATTTATCCGGTTTGAATTTATTTAACCTTGCCGCCCACTGTATGTGTACTGCTTCGTCTATAGAGGTATTTCTATAATCTGTACATTCTCCGATATAGTAGGAGCGTCTGAATATAATATACGCTCCGGATTGCTCTAATATTTTATCTGCGAGAAAGACCCATTGTAAAGAGAGAGGAGATTTAGAAAAATTTCGGTGAGTTTCAATGAGGTGTATGATATACTTCTTGTTTTCAATTTTGAAGAGGTTTAATACCTTTTGGGCTTCGTCGACGCTGGTTTTGGTATGGTCGGCTTTTTCCGTTGCTGGACGCTTGAGATCGTGTATAAGACCTGCAATATAAGCATGCTCCTGTTCAGATTTATCTTTTCCAAATATGTGAGCAAGCCATTTAGCTCCGATGGCAGTTCTTTTTAGATGCTCAAATCCATGAACTGCGGAAAGATTTTTGGTCCGATTGAAAATGTATTTTTCAAGATCTTGGATCATTTTCTATCGTAGCTCCTTCTGCATTGGTTTTTATATCAATATTTTCTCCGCCTACTGTCTCTATCGCTTGTGATACTGCCTTTTTACTATCTTTTGAAACAAGGACTATCATGCAATCCCCTCCTCCGGCTCCTGAAAGCTTAGCGCCGTAAGCACCGGCTTTTCGGGCAGCGGAAATCATACTATTTAATTTTTCGGTCGATACTCCCAAATCCTCTAAGTAATCTTGATTATAATTCATGTAAGTTCCTAAACGCTGCCAATCTTTTTCCGCAATTGATTTTTTGGCTTTTTCAACAAGATCGGCAATGGCAGTAAAAATCTTTTCAATTCCCTCTTTTTGGGTAGTCATCTTTTCTTTTATCATATTGATCATGGTGACCGTATCTGCTTTTACTCCGGAATAGCCTACTATCAAATCTAAACCGTTTGCTTCAAGGGGTTCTATTTTTTTACCGCCGGTGACAAAGTAAAGAGTTCCGCCGTAGATGGCTGCGGCGATATCAAAACCGGATCCCTTTCCTTGAATATCTAAAACAGTTTTATAGGAGAGATCAAATATGTCTTTGGGTGAGAGATTGAGACCAAATAATTCACTTAGCGCTTTTATGGTACAAACTGTTGAAGCCGATGAGGAACCAAAGCCAAATTGGGAGGAAAATTCTGATTTTGTTTCTATTTTGAGTCCTTCTTTTTGGGGATGAAGACGGAGAAAGTTTTTGACTGCAATCTCGATAAATTTAGCTCCTTTGGGAATATCGCCTTTACCAATTTCGGATAAAGACTTTTGGTATCCTTGAATATTCACATTTGGGGCTTCTAATTGAAATACTGATTCTTCTAATAAACAAGCTTCTAATTTCATTCTTTGATCAACTGCTGTAACCAGGCAGGGTTTACCATAGACTACGGCATGTTCACCTAGAAGCATGAGTTTTCCGGGTGATGAAACAGTAATTTTATCCATTCACAACTTTTACTCCTTCCTCGCCTAATTTTATAGGGAAGGCAGTAAGATCTAATTTTTGGGCTAAATTTAATATTTTTTCTTGACTTGCGTGGTAAGCGAGTAAAAAGCCAGTAGGTCCCTTTTTGCCTCCGCCGCCGCAGATTTTGGCGGCGCCCCCTGTCTTTTCAATTTCCTTAATTATTTTTTGAGAACTGATGCTCACTACACCCATTTTTTCTAAGTTTCTTTCTCCGGCAAGCATTGCATCTTTTAGATCATCTAAATTTCCTGTTTTAAGAGAAATTAAGATTCTTTTTGTCTGTTTTTCCTGATTGTTAAAAATTTGTTCCATATATTCCGGTTTTTGTTTAAATTGTTTTGCGACGAGTTTAACCATCTCCCCTGTCCCCTCTTTGGGTTTACCAGTATCGATAAGGATAAATTGGGGAATTTTATATGAGGAGACGGGTAAATTCCAGATGGATTTAAGAAATTCTGTTTCTTTTCTGTACCAAACGAGACCTCCGAAACAGCAAACTGTATTGTCTGCGCCGGAAGGATTGGTGTGTATCTTTTTTTCGGCTTGATAGGCGATTTCATTAATACGTTTTGGATCCCAAACTTTTAGGAAATAGCGCATGAGAGCGCCAGTTGCGGCTACAGCCAGGGCGCTAGATGAACCTATATGGCGGCCAACTGGAATTTGGGAAATAACTGTAATTTTTACTTTATTGACGTTTTTTTTAAAAGATTTGGAGAAAAGGTCAATTATATGGTTTAAGTAATCTGTATCTTGCCCGGAAATTAATTCGAGTTTTTCTCCATCCTCGATTGTTACAAATAATCTTTTTTCAAGCGAGGCTACGAGAGCTGGTTTGCCGTAAACTACGCTATGTTCACCCATGAGATGAACCTTGGCTGGAGCGGAGACGGTGATAATCATATAGGCTTAAATTTTATTCCGTAGGGGATTACTCCTTCATCGCCGGCGTTTCTGGTTTTTCTTAGGACTGCTTTTACAGTCTGGCCAATTTTGAGATTGTTATCGTTCCAATCAGTAAGCTGGGCAAGATATCTCTTGTTATCTTTGAACTGCACGAGTACCACTGGATAAGGCGCTTCGTTTTCAAATCCTATAGGTGGGACATAGACTAAAGAATGGGAAACTATTTTTCCCTCTTTACCAATAAGCTTTTGTATCTTTTTTTGATTTCTCCAGATTTTGACAGGTGAGATGGTCATATGTTTCTTAATATATGGATAACAGCTGTAGCGCCGCTTCCTCCGACGTTGTGAGTTAAGCCAATATTGGCGCCTTTAACCTGCTTTTTACCTGCTTTTCCTTGAAGTTGATGGGTAATTTCTACGACCTGCTTTACGCCTGTGGCACCCACTGGGTGACCCGAGGCTTTAAGACCGCCGGATGTATTAATGACTAATTTTTCACCTAATCTTGTTTTTTGCATAAAAATATTTTTAGCTGCTTGACCTTTGGGATAAAAACCTAAGTCTTCCATGGCTATAATTTCGGCTATGGAAAAACAGTCATGGACTTCTGCAACGTGAATATCTTTGGCTTTTATTCCTGCTTGCTGGTAAGCTTTTTGAGAGGAAGAAACTACAGCTTTGAGTGATGTAAGGCTTTCCCTTTGGGCAAGACCCAGGGAATCGGTGGCGACTTGGGAAGCGGTAATCCAGACTGGTTTCACATTTTGCTTTTTATTTCTGAGTGCAAAACTTTCTGCCGATAAGATCACTGCGGCGGCGCCGTCTGAAACCGGGGAACAATCAAGGAGTTTGAGGGGAGCGGCAATGCAGGGACTATTTAAGACCTGTTCTATAGTAATGGGAAATGTAAACTGGGCCTTACCATTTAATGAGGCATGATAATGATTTTTTACTGCAACGGCAGCCATTTGTTCCTCAGTTGTTCCATATTTTTCCATATGTGCTCGGGCGATAAGGGCATAAAGACTAGGAAATGTAGCACCTGCCGCTCTTTCTTCATCACTGCCTGCACCCATAAGGGCGGAGGTCGTTTCTTCGGGCTTGTGATCCGTCATTTTCTCAATACCTACCACTAATACTTTTTCATAATATGAGGAGATGATGGATAAAACTGCCTGATGCATAGCCAGTCCGCCTGAGGCACAGGCGCCTTCTATTTTGAAAGAAGGAATACTGACACCTAATTCTTCAGAGACTAAGGCGCCTAAATGTTCCTGTCCGCCCAAGATTCCAGAGAGCATATTGCCGACAAAAATGGCATCCATGTCGCTTATTTTTAATCCTGACTCTTCCAAGGCGCCACTGACCGCTTCTTTTAGAAGTGCACGGGGAGAATTATTCCATAATTCTCCAAATTTTGTCGTCTGGGCGCCTAAAACTGCTACTTTCATATCTTTTTTTCGAGACGCAAATATTTGGTATAAGAGATATAGTTTTTATATTTCAGAAAATCGCTGTAGAGTGGCGCTTTATTTTTATTTTTCTTTATATTTTCTGTCGTTTCCAAAACAAAACTGTCTGCGCCTGCTCCTGAACCATAAGAAACCAGAAAAATTTTCTCATTTGGTTTGGCAATATCCAGAACCGCGGCAAGACCTAATAAACTGGAAGCTGAATAGGGGTTGCCTATATCATCCACAATAAGGGAGGGTTTCAATTGTTCTTCTGTAAATCCAAGCCTTTTGGCGGCTTCCCGGGGGAAACGGCCATTGGGCATATGAAAAATACAGTGAGCAAAATCGCTGGGTTTGAGTTTGGTTTTATGCAATAATTTTACGGCGGAGCCCAAGACATGAGTAAAATAAGCGGGTTCCCCGGTAAATCTTCCGCCGTGACTGGGAAAACGAATACCTTCCCTTCTCCAAAAATCAGGAGTGTCTGAGGAATAAGAAGTAAAGTCAAGAATATTGGCAATAGTTTCTTTGCTGTCTGATCCTAGAATATAAGCTGCGGCTCCCGAGGCAGCTGTATACTCCAGCACATCATGAGGACGGGATTGGGCAGTATCGGCACCTATTACCAAACCATATTTTATTTTTTTGGATTCAATAAGCCCGACGGTTGCCTGGATTCCGGCTGTTGCCGCTTTACAGGCAAATTCCAAATCAGCAGCCAGATAATTATTACTCATACCAATGAGTTGGCCGATAATGGTGGCTGTCGGATTGACGGCATAGGGATGGGATTCTGATCCTACAAAACATACTTCTAAATTCTCTGGATTAATACCACTTCGGGATAGAGCATTTTGGGCGGCTTCAATCCCTATGGTTACGGTATCTTCATCTATATTGGGAACGGATTTTTCCACTACTCCCAAAGAGCGGCTTATTTCTTTGCCTTTTTTACCCCATGTATTTGCAATTTCGTCTACTTTTATACGGAACTGGGGTATATATATGCCATAACTGACGATGCCTGATGTCATATTTATTTTCCTCTTCCTAATTTCTTATGAGCCTTTGCTAAAGAACCTTGAGATAAAGATGCCAATAAAGAGATTTCACCTGCAAGTACGGCCGCGCCAACTATTTGAGCTAGCTTTAAGCTATCTTCGGATTTACCTTTGAGACCCAAAATAGAAAGGCTTTCTTTTTGTGTCTCAAGCGCTGTACCACCACCAATAACCCCCACTATACATGAGGGAATATAAATTGAGACGTGCAGGCTGTCTTCAATTACTTCTGTCGTAGTGACACCCATACTTCCTTCGACTACATGAGATGGATCCTGACCTGTGGCTATAAAAAGAGCGGCGATAATATTGGCGTAATGGGCGTTAAAACCGAGAGATCCCGACATGATGCTTCCGAGCAGGCATTTTCCAAGCCAGACATCGTAGATTTTTTGAGCTGTGGTTTTGAGAGTAGTTTTTAGTACGTCCGGGGGGAGAATTACTTCCGCCCAGACCTTTTTACCTCTTCCTGATATAAAGTTTAACCAGGCCGCTTTTTTATCCGTATCAAAATTTCCGGCAATGGAGAGACAACGTATACCTGTTTCATTTTCAATATAATCAGCAATGGCGGTGGTGGCTATGGTAGCCATATTCATACCCATGGCAAGACCTGTGTCAAAATAAAAGCGGACATAAACATATTTGCCAACCAGGCGCGTACCAAGTTTTTTTAAAGCAAGATGAGATGAAGTTGTTTGGGCAATTTCTTGGAGGTTTTTAAAGTGATCGTCCAACCATTTTTTAAACTCAAGACTCTGTTTTAATCCTTGGGTTTTAAAAACTGGTCCGCGAGTGATACCCGTATCTTCAACTTCTACATATACTCCCCCACTTTGAGTTACTGCTTTACAGCCACGATTGACTGAAGCAACCAAGGCGCCTTCGGTGGTAGCGAGGGGAATATAGTAGTTCTTAGTTCTTAGTTTATAGTTTATAGTTCTTAGTGGTCCAGCAATGCCTAGAGGAATTTGGGCTGCACCGATCATGTTTTCGCAGTTTTTGGATGAGGCTTGAATATCATCCAAAGAATAATTGCCAATAGTGGTAAGATTTGTGCCGGTCTCTTTTTCTATAAACTGTCTTCTTTCTTTTATGGTGTAAAAATCTTTAAGTGTCATGTTTTATATAAATGGAATACGGAAAATTCCTATTCTATACATAATGATTCCATAAATAATAAACAAGGGAAAAAGCACGATGGAAACTCCAATGATGCGAAAAAGATCGAGTTTATGAGAAAATCTGAGAGTGAGATAATAAAGGATGATTTTCCAAAGTAATAAAAGAATGGAAAGAGTAATAAAAATAATACTTAAGAGCTTACCGGGAAAACTTAGACTACGGGGAGGAGGAAAAAAGATAAAAATGAGGGAGGTCATAAAGAACCAGAGGATGGTAGGAATAAGAGTATAGGACCAGGTAAGATAAAGACTTTTGAGCGTGCCGCGGCCGCCAAAAAGCCTGCCAACTGAGTATAAAAGAGCAATGGATAAGAGGAAACCAACGCCTGCAAAAAAAATTAACCTATTAAATTCAAGAGTAAGAAGATAGGGATTTTTGAGACCTATTCTGATAAGTGTGGCAAAAGCAAAATAAGAAACGGCAAAAAGTAAAATAAAAACAGATTGGCCATACTGACTATCTGCGGCTATTTTGCGAAAGGCAATATAGGGCTTATTAACTACGAGGGCAGTGTTTTTGGTAAACAAAATAAAAAGCTTTAAGGTTTTTAGGCCAAGATTTGTCATTTTAGAAGCCAAACTGGAGGAGGGAGGCAATTTTGACTAATAGGGACCCCAGAAAAAGATAAAGAAAAAAAGTAGCGAGAGTAGATGTAATCATAAGTGTTCTTAAGGGTTTTTGTTTTATAAAAGGAGTAAATTTTTTGTATAGACCTGTAAAGGGACCTAAACTTTGGGGAGAAACTATGGCTACTTCTCCCATATGCTTTACAAGATCTTCATAAAGGGTGTCTTTTTTCATATATATGCTGCGACAAAGGCTTTGCGAGCCCTGAATAACTGGCTTTCGGCGCTTTTGAAGGATATGGACAACTTTTTGGCAATTTCTTCAACAGAATAACCGTAGATGTATTTGAGCCGTAATATCTTATGGTACCTGGGCGATATTTTGGCGAATGTTTCTTTAATTTTGGCTTTCAGAAGCTCTTCGTCCAATTTATCTTCAGGGCCGTAAAATGTGGAGAGAAGGGGTTCTATCTCGGAAAAGCGCGAGAATAAGATACTTTTGAGCTTCTTTTTGCGGTAGAAATCGATAATTTTGTGGTTGGCTATGGAGCAAATATATGTATAAAGGCTTGATTGGTAGGCAAAATCACGAAGGGCATCAATTGTTGCTATAAAAGTGTCATGGAGTATCTCCTCAGCGTCCTGGGTGGTAGCTATTTTTCTTTTGATGTATGAGAAAAGCTTGGGTTTATAGAGAGTATAAAAACTTCGGAGTGATCTTTCATCGGCACGCAAAATACCATCGATAAGCTTATGGTCTTTGTCGATCATTATAGTTTTAGTCGCATTATCTTTAATAATCATTTCTGCCTTTCTTTATTTAAATCCACCAACTTAAGCATAATATTCTTAAGTGAGATGGGTACCTTGGAAGATGCGATCTTAGAGTCTATATCCTTATTTATACTATTATAATACGAAAGGCAAGAGGATAGACCTTTGGAGTCTGTTATCATCTTTTTTATCATTCCCAATTCCTTTTTTCCGCTTTTTGGATTTCCCCAGAGAGAAAGAAATATTTTCTTATCATGACTATTTAAGAGAGAAAGAGTTTTGATAACTAAAAGAGTCATTTTCCCTTCTTTCATGTCGCTATCTACTGGCTTGCCAAGCGTCTCTTCATCGCCAAAGACGCCCAAGATATCATCCTGAATTTGAAAAGCCAGGCCGGTTTTTAGGCCAATTTCGCTTAAGGCTTTCAACTGAAAGGAATCAGCTCCCCCTAGTAGTGCACCGAGTAGAAGAGGTTTTTCTATGGAATAACCGGCTGTCTTATATTCGATCATTTTTAATACTTCCTCTTCTGATTTGGCTTTTGTAACGTCCATAATCTGGCCATATATGACTTCTTTTTTTAGTTGGCTGTAAATGAGTGTAATTTTTTCATTTTTAATAGTTTGAGAGTAAAAAAGCTCATCTGCAAATGATAAAGCCAAATCACCGGCTAAAATGCTTAATGAGTTGGCTAAATCGGGATCTTCATATTTTTCTTCGTAATAGGCATTTACAGTAGACTGCCCTCTTCGAAAATGGGAACGATCCATAATATCGTCATGAATCAGCGCCCAGGAGTGAAGAAGTTCCAAAGCAAGACAATAGTTTTTGACATCCTCAAATGACTTTCCGCCGTAAGAAATAAAACTATGATAAAGAAGTGCGGGACGGATACGCTTGCCACCTGAAAGAGTCAATCTTTCTATCCTTTCTACAGCTTCTTGTACCACAGGAGACAAATTGGCAGTTTCTTTTTTCTTTTCAGCAAAATATGAAGCTAAAACCGGAGTGAAAAGGTGGTTAAAATCGGACAAGAATTCGAGGTTTTGACTAGCCATTATTGGGTTATTATAGTACCGGGGGCTTTATTTGACAAACAATTTGGCTTTGTCTAGACTGGAATTATGCTGGTTGAAAAAGCTTGGGCGGCCTGTGATGTAAGTTCTGGTAGCGTGGATATAGCAGAATGTTTTGCTCCAGCAAAAACTTTTACATCGCTAGGTCATCTGGTAGGTGTTCTTTCGCAGAATTTTATATTGATCGGGGGAATCATATTTTTTGTACTTGTTTTTATTGCGGGATTTGGGATGATACAGGGCGCAGGATCTGAGGACAGTAAGCAGATGGAGAAAGGAAAAATGATGTTTACTTATGCAATAATAGGATTTGCCATAATATTTGGAGCGTACTGGATAGTACAGATAGTCAATATGATTACCAATGGAGCTCTAGGAGGTATATTTCAATGATGTTTTTAGATGTCTTAATTGCTGCTTGTACTGATCCAATCGGTTGTATTACTCCTCCAGCTGGGGTTATAGCTCTACCTGCAATTGGAGATGGCGGAAAAGTAACTCTTGGTCCTATTATTATACTTCTTAATCTTATATTTAAATTGGTATTTGTAGTCGGAGGACTGTTTGCTTTTCTTAACTTTCTTGCCGGCGGATTTGGATTTATCAATGCCGGAGGAGACCCCAAGCAAGTATCGGCCGCCTGGAATAAAATACAAGGTACATTTTTGGGTTTGATAGTTCTGGTAAGCTCATTTCTTATTGCGGCAATATTAGGACAGATATTTTTTGGAAATGCGACTTATTTCCTACAGCCGACTTTAATACTAAAATAAATAATAAATAATGATGCGTATATTTCAGATCATATTCAGTCTGGTGATATCAATATTTTCTTTTGCTCGTGGAGTTTATGCAGCTCCTCCGGCAAAAGATACTCAATTGGGTTGCGGCGAAGGGTTTGGACCGTTTGCCGACGTGTTTTGTGGAGGAGGTTTTAATCTGGGCAACATATTTAATAACGCTATATCGAAAATTCTTGGCTTTCTGACTATCATTGCCGCTTTATATTTTTTCTTCCAGTTTGTGACAGCAGGCATACAATGGATAGGCTCTGGAGGAGACAAAAATAATATTGAGCAGGCAAGAAATAAGATGGTAAATGCCATTATTGGACTGGTAATTGTGGCTGCGGCCTGGGTGATAGTGGGAATAATCGGCATGTTTGTAGGTATAAACATAATGAATCCGGGATCGCTACTGAATACATTACAGCTTTATCCCACACCCACACCATGAAGAAAATAATTATTGGATTTTTTATAATAATTTATACTTTTTTAGCTCCTAGTTTTGTATATGCATTTGATTGTAGCACTTGTTTGTATCCAGGCGCTAACCAATGTAGTGTAGATTGTAAAAATTGTGGACTGTGTTCTGAGCCAACAGGAATATGTAATCCAATAATAAAAGGACTTTGCGGAGAAAATAATGCGCCGGCTAAATTTGGCGGGCTCATATCCAGTATTTTTGTGGCGTTTCTGGTGGTGGGGGCTCTTTTTACTCTTTTTAATCTTTTCACGGGTGGGCTTATGTGGATTACATCGGGCGGTGATAAGGCAGGACTGGAAAATGCAAGAAACAGGATATTAAATGCGGTGATTGGGTTGGGTGTACTGGCTGCTTCGTGGGCGATATTTATTATAATAAGTCAATTTTTGGGTCTTGGGAGCGGTTTTGGATTTAGTTTGCCTACTCTTTTTTCTCAGTAGAACAAACTAAACAGTAAGGACTTGACAAGTGGAAAAAAGCGGGACATAATGGATAAGGATATGAAAAAAACTGCCGTCATATTGGAAACTCTTTCTCTTTTTGCTTTGGGAGCAACAAGTGTTCTAGCTGAACTTCCTCCGGAGATTAACCGAATAGATGTAAATATTCCCAAACCTTCCTCGGGAGTTAGAATTATTGATAACCTCGGCAGCCTTATAAGTTCAATTGTGGCTCTGATTCTTATTGTTTCAGCGCTTGCTGCATTTCTCTATCTAGTTATGGGTGGAATACGCTGGATAACATCCGGAGGAGATAAAGCCGCGGTGGACTCTGCACGAAACCAGATACAAGCAGCACTTCTTGGACTATTTATAGTATTTGCCGCCTGGGCATTCATGATAGTACTTGAACAGTTCTTTGGGGTAAGTGTACTGCAGGGAATAAAGATTCCCACTCCGTTTGGGCCGACGATGGCGCCATAATAGTAACTTCGTCAAAATAT
>Ga0155063_151_pt1 | contig 18609 bp, 25 predicted proteins | sample RifCSPhighO2_01_FD_106031 | JGI IMG/M metagenome (GOLD analysis project Ga0155063, IMG submission 106031) | Candidatus Gottesmanbacteria bacterium RIFCSPHIGHO2_01_FULL_39_10 | reverse complement strand
AAGATATTGCTGATAACCTTGGAATCTCTCACAAAACAGCTCTTAGACAGCTAGACGAATTAGTATCACTCAAGATTTTAGACAAAACAAGCCAAGGAGGGGGTCTGGCCAACCTCTACTCATTAAATGTCACTTTCCGCTCAGTTGTTTATATCACTGTGGAGTTTATGTCCCACCCTCAACCAACCGAGACACAAACTCCACAAGAAGGTATTGAAAACCAAATTAATGCGATTCCTGGCTTGGAGGATTACACCAATGAATGAGACTATCAAAAAGCTCTTAAAACGATATGTCCAGCTTACTTCCTGGTTCGTAGCCAATGAGAGTAATCAAAACTTGTCAGTTGACCAATTCGAAACAGTCCTTAGTGAAATAGGCACAGTAGAAACTCAACTATTTAAAGGTGGCGTTTCGTTATTTGCCATAGATAGAATCATCAAACTTGTTACTGACAAAAACTCCTTAGATAAACCTATTAGTGAACTCACTGAAGATCAGCAACTCAAGCTCTTTAAAGCAATCTTTGGAGAGGAGGCGGAATGGCAAACTTAACGCAGGAATCAGCAATTAAGCTACAAAAGATACTGACGAAGCGTTTCGGGCGTGAGTTGACTCAAGAGGAGCTAGAACAGTCCTACGATGCCCTAATGGGCTTTGCAGTAGCTCTGGTGGAGATGAAAACTATTGCTCCTCAAATTAGTTTCGATATTGAATCAAATCTACTTGTCGTCATTCTTCCAAAAGAACCCCTTGCAAATTACCTGTTTACTGTTGTATAGTGTTGATAGAGGTTAATTATTATGAAGAAAGGTCTCGCAACTATCGGAGAAGCAGCCAAATTATTGAATGTGAGTATTCAAACCATAAGACGTTGGGATAAAGCGGGCAAGCTCAAAGCTGTTCGGCATCCAATGAATAATTATAGATTGTATAAGCTTGAAGAATTGCAAAAGCTAGCTAAACAATTAGAACTATGAATCCTGATAGAACATTTTTATTAACATACGAAAGGGTATCAACTGACGATCAAAAGAATACTCCTTCATGCAATGATCAGAATACAGTCAATAATAGATTTATAACCACCCAAAATTGGAAGCTGGCTGATAATGGCGACTATAGAGATGAAGGCAAATCAGGCTCTAATCTAGACAGAGCTGGACTTCAAGACCTGCTTATTAGATGCCAAGAAGACAAAACTATCCAGGGCATTATTGTAACTGAAGCTGATAGATTAGCTCGTGGAAATGACGCTTATATCCCCATTAGAGCAATGCTTAAGAAGTTTGGGGTCAAAGTCTATGCGGTTACTCAACCGATGATTAATGATACTGAAGAAGGTGAAATGTTCGGAGAGATTCTTGCTTCAATCAATGGCTTCTTTTCCAAAATGACCAGAAGAAAATCAATGAGAGCACTTGATGAGAAAGCTATCCGTGGATGGTGGCCTGGTAAAGCCCCACTTGGTTACAAAAATGTCAACATTGGCACAGAAGAAAAGCCAGATAGAGTTATTGCTATTGACGAAGACGAGGCTATTTATGTTCGAGAAATCCCCAAACTATACAACACGGGATATTCTTACCAGGAAATATCAGACAAACTATATGAACAAGGGTTAAAAGGTCATCAAAACGGCAGAATCTCACCAGAAGAAGTTAGAAAAATTCTCTTTAGTGACTTCTATTTAGGAGAGTTTTTATGGAGAGGCAAGAAATATCAGGCTAAACATCTACCACTCTTCAAATATTTAGAAGTCCAAAAAGCCCGTAATAGATCACACGAAAAAGGGCATGCTCAACCAACACAGAAATCCCGTGATAAATTCCTGTTTAAAAGACTTCCATTTTATTGTGCCAGTTGTAAGGACTTAAAAATAACTGCTGAAGCCAAACACAAGTACTACAAAACAACCAGAGGAGATGTAGAGTATGTCTTCTATCACTGCACAAAATCTAAAGGTGGTTGGACTTCATGCCCTCAACCCAGTATTAACAGAGATAATTTAATCCTTGAGTTTGCTGAAAAGGTGGTAAGACCTATTGATATTGATGAAGAGCTGGCAGAATTTCTTCTTGAGGAAATAGACAAGGAATTTGTTCAAAAGAAAGACCAACAACAAGCCTTACTTGAATCAATTAACAGAAGACTAGGGCAAATTGATTCAGAGCTAAAGAACCTCTTTGAGATGCGTGTAGCGGGCAAGATAAGGTCATTAGGAGATAAGACACCTGATCAAGTGTATGAGGATTACTGTGCTGAGAAAGAACAGGAAGCAAAAACCCTCAGAACCACTAAATTGAAGCTAGAAAGAAATAGTGTTGACCTAATGAAAAAAGCTTCGAACTTCTATTCTCTTTGTCTTGACGCCACAAACCAGTTCTTAAGAGCACTTGAAGACAAACAATACCTATTTTTAAGGAAAGTAACTTCGAACCTGTTGTTAGATAACAAACAGCTTGTTGTGACGCACCAATTCCCATTTACAAGTCTCTTAAAACCTCGTGACATCCTACTTGGCTCCCCCGCCTGGATTCGAACCAGGAACCTTCTTCTTACAGAAATCCTCTTGTTACCAAAAGGTCTGGACTATCTTATTCCGCCTCTTCGGCGGATCAGGTATATAGTCTCTACACATTTTAGGGTACCATTCGGCACCCTATTTAGCTCGGGATTGTCCTACAAAAATGCAGGAGTCCCCCGAATTAGCCTGATTTTCGATACGCATTACTGCGTAAAGCTGCCTTATGACAGGAAGCTGCTCTACCGTTGAGCTACAGGGGAATATATTTTTTAATGAACTGCCTTCCGCGATAACTTTTTAACTGTTTTTCTCTTTCTAAAGCCTCTGCTCTTGTTTGGACTTCTTCTTTATAAATTAACTCCCATTCTCCATCAAACATTGCTGTGTATGCGGTCTTAAATATCTTTCTTCTTGTTAGATCGAGTCTCTCTTCTAAATTTTTAGTTTGACCAATGTATATTTTATTATTCCTCTTGTTATATACGGCGTAAATATAAAACATATATCTATTATAGCCGCTCTACCTCCGCCAGCTGGCGGAGAGCTACAGGGGAATAATAGAAATTTCTAATTTCTAATTCTTAATTTCTAAATATAGGTTAATGTGCGTAGCGAATTTTAGCATGAAATGAGGCAAAAATCTAGATTAGGGGGGTGCTTATATATGAGAATTAACAGTATATAAGTAATATATAGTTAGCCTAATAAGTGAAAACTTAACTCAAAAATCTACATATTTCCGGGCAAATAAGTCGGCTGATTTTTCTTGTTGGTTAATCTCTTCTTTAGTTTGTCTCTCCAGAATAGAATTTCTGTGTCCCAGCATGACATGGCCTATTTCATGGGCGATGGTGTAGTGAATCTGTGAGGAAGATTGCATGAGGAGCTCATCACCCAGAATTATAAGATGTTGATCCTTCAGATCATTTCCTGTAAGAGTGAAGCCCCAGGCATCGTCCATGGAACCGACAAACCAGCAATTTCTGGTTACAAAATAGATGATCTTTTCTTCCATAAGAGAAAGTACTTCACAGACGTGACGCTTCATCATTTTCGTACCCACGAGTTTGCCTCCAAAAGCATGGTAAATTTCCTTGACACTCTTTCTCATGGAGAAATTTTAACATAATTATATAAGCTGGGAGATGATATAATTATCTTATGGCGGAGAGCGTGATAATTGTACCAGTACTTACTGCAGAACCGATTGTGGGGAAATGGAGAAAAAAGTATGACCCTGTGGCACTGCATGGCATACCCGCACATATCACACTTCTTTATCCATTCTTAAATCCTGCCTATTTAACCAGCGATATACTCGATAAGCTGGGAGATATTTTCTTTAAGACGCATAAGTTTTCCTTTGCACTGACTAGAATAGATACATTTCCCGGAGTAGTTTACCTGGAACCGGATCCCAAAGAAAATTTCATACAGATAACCCAGACACTGGTAAAGAATTTTCCGGCTAATCCTGCCTATAGTGGGAAATATCCGGAGATACATCCGCATTTGACTCTGGCACAGCTAACCAATAATTCTGATACTGATAGAGTGGAGGCTGAAATAGCGGCCGATGTACTAGGCAAACTGCCTCTGACAGCTGTAGCTGAGGAAGCCTGGTTGATGGTGAAAGAAGATGTGCAGTGGACACTCAAGAGAGAATTTTCTTTTCTGTAGTTACTTTTTAATCGGTAGTTTGACTCGGAAAGTGGAACCTTTGCCTGGATGACTGTCCACTTCAACACTGCCTTCATGGGCTTTCACTATTTGATGGGTAATATAAAGGCCGACACCTAAACCTTTGTAATCTTTGTTCGTTACTCCCCTTTCAAACCTTTCAAATATTATCTGCTGTTTGTCTTTGGGGATACCGATACCTTGGTCGGTGACGCTTAAAACGGCGATACTACCTCTTTTATTTAGATCAACCTGAATGGGTTTGCCGCTGCCATATTTTTTGGCGTTGGAGAGTAAGTTTATGACCACCTGCTCGAGTCTTATTCTATCCCAGTGGCCTTCAATAGTTTCTTGGGGTGTAAATTTTATAATTTTGTCCTCCTGATTTATGGTGGAACGGGAAATAACATCAGAGACTATTTTGGAAAGATCGACTTTCTCAAGTTCCAGATGGAGACGTCCTGAGGTAATGAGTGAGACATTTAGCAGATCGTTGATCATTTTGGAAAGTCTTTTGGTTTGGCCTTCGGCACTTTCGAGCATGACCATTAGGCTTTTGACGGAAAATTTGGCGAGTGAAACATTTCTTATGTTGTGCAAAACAAGCTGGATCTGAAGAAGCATTGAAGTCAGAGGGGTTTTCAGTTCATGGGAAGCAATGGATAGAAATTCATCCCGGGATCTTATCTCTTTTTTGGCCTTCTCGAGATTGTCCTGGCTAACTGTATACATATTCATAAGAATTTTTTCTCTTTCTTCGAGTCTTTTTATGACGTCTGACTTTCTTTGCAGTTCTATAATCCATAAAAGGGTAAAACCTGAGATAATAAAAAGAGTTATTATAAGCATGTTTTCAAGGAGATTAAAATTTCCCAAAATACGTAAATAAGCAAGAGTGATAGAGGAGACAGTGATGGCAAAAAAACCAAACAATATGCCACCTCTGAAGGCAGAAAAGGCAATGGCAGGAAGAAAGAGAAAGGCAGGCAATAAATTGTTATATATGGAAAAGAAATAAACATAGATGGCAATCAGAGATACATTCAAGACAAATAATATGAGAATATTCGTAAGCTTCTTTTTGAAAAAAGTATTATTCTTTATTTCCTTCTCTATTTCTTCCTTTTTCATATTTATATTTATCGGCGATATTCTTTTTTGACTTTAGAGCCAAATTTTTCCAGAAGTTTTTCGATTTTGGGATCGATGATATATAGACAATAAGGAGACATCTTGTTTTTATCATAGAAATTTTGATGATATTCTTCAGCAGTATAAAATGCACCAAGAGCGGAAATTTCGGTGACGATGGGATCTTGATAGACTTTTTTTTCTTCCAGTTCTTTTTTGGAGGCCAGTGCTTTTTCTTTTTGGACATCATCAGCATAGAAAATGGCGGATCTATACTCGCGTCCTACATCGTAATCCTGTTTATTAAGAGTAGTGGGATTATGGACTGCCCAAAAAACTTCAAGAAGTGTTTCGTAGGAAATAATAGAGGGGTCAAAAACTATCTTTATGGCTTCAGCGTGGCCGGTCGTACCTGAGACAACTTCTTCATAAGTCGGGTTTTCTTTATCTCCTCCGGCAAAGCCAGTGACCACTTCTTTTACACCTTCAAGTCTTCGGAAAACAGCCTCGGTACACCAGAAGCAGCCGCCGGCGAAATAAGCATTTTCAAGTTTTTCCATCTTTGGGTATAAACTTAAGTGATAAAGAATTGACACAATGACGGGTGTTTTTGGGTGTATAATGCTCTCCTTCAAAGACGTGTCCCAGGTGGCCATTACAATTGGCACATATAATTTCTGTTCTTGAACCGTCGGGGTCGGGGACTCTTTTGACAGCGCCTTTTATTTCCTGGTCAAAACTGGGCCAGCCGCAGCCTGAATGAAATTTGGTAGATGACTCATAAAGCGGGGCGCTGCATCTTCGGCAATAATAAGTGCCTTCGACAAAAAAGTCATCATATTCACCAGTGTAAGGGGCTTCGGTGGCTTTGTTTACCAAGACGTCAAATTCTTCAGGAGTAAATTTATTGAGTTTCATCGAGTCAATATTACTCAAGATAGTCTTTCAATTTTTTACTACGACTGGGGTGGCGAAGTTTTCTTAGCGCCTTCGCTTCTATTTGTCTTATGCGCTCGCGGGTGACGCCAAATTCGGCGCCGACTTCTTCCAGGGTACGTGGTCTTCCATCTTCAAGACCAAAGCGAAGAATAAGGACTCTTTTTTCCCGGTCGGATAATGTATGCAAAACTTCTTCTAAGTGTTCTTTCAAAAGTTCGCGGGAGGCGCTATCATAAGGCGAGGGCTGAGTGGTATCCTGGATGAAGTCTCCCAAAAATGAATCTTCGTCATCACCAACTGGGGTGGCAAGTGAAGTGGGTTCTTGGGACACTTTTATGATTTCCCGGACCTTATCAACATCTACCTCCATGGCAGACGCGATTTCCTCGGGGGTGGCTTCACGCCCTAATTCCTGCATAAGCCTTCTTGAGATTTTAAGGAATCTATTGATGGTTTCGACCATGTGGACAGGGATTCTTATGGTTCTGGCCTGATCGGCAATAGCGCGTGTGATGGCTTGGCGAATCCACCAGGTGGCGTATGTGGAAAACTTATAACCTTTGCGCCAGTCGTATTTCTCAACAGCTCGAATTAAACCCTGATTTCCTTCCTGGATAAGATCTAGAAGAGAAAGGCCGCGGCCGATATATTTTTTGGCTATGGAAACGACGAGTCTTAGGTTAGATTCGATAAGTTTGTGTTTGGCGCGTCTTTCCCCTTTTTCATATCTTTTGGCCAGATCGATCTCATCTTCAAATTTAAGAAGCGGAATTCTGCCGATTTCCTTAAGATACATTCTGACTGGATCTGAGATGCCGCCTTCATGTATAACGGCCAGGGATTCCAGCTCTTTTTCGAGTTCCGAAACAGCCCGCTGTGCATCTTTTTCTTCTTCATCTGAGAGAGTCTCAAAGACGTCGATGCCAGCTTTTATAAGCCGGTCATAAAGATCATCTATTTCTATAAGATGCTCTTCCGGCTTGGGGTAGACTGCCAAGATATCATCCTGGGTAATAAAGCCGTTTTCTTTGCCTTCTTTTAAAAGCTCTTTAACAGTATGAGTAGCATCTTTTTTGCTTTTGGCACTGGAATGCGCTTTGGGAAGGGGTATTTTTTTAGTTTTTTTGGCTTTCATAGGCTATATTATAATCTTAAAGGTACCTTTTCTCCAAATCGTGTATTTGGGAGAGAAAATTTTTAATATTGTTTTGGGCTTCTTTTTCTTCTTTAGTGCTGTCTTTCTTCTTTAGATTAGTCGTAAGAGAGTTGATTGTCCTTCTTAGGGAGAATATCCTGATACTGGCGGCAGTTTTTTCAAGATCCCTGGTAAAAGAAGCCTCATCTTTGGTCAAGAAATCGATATCCTGTAGATAGGCTTTATCAAAAGTAGGGGAAATTTCCGGCGTGAGTAATTTGGAAATTAGTTTAATATTTAAGTCCTGGTTTTTTTGGAAGTAATTTTTTAAGATTTCAAATATCTTCCCGATAGTAGGCAATTTCAGATCAGATATATTCAAGAGTTTAATTGTTTTTTCGAGTGTTTCTTTTGGTTTGGTAGAATGAAGAAGAAGAGATAACAGATGCTCTTCAAGAAGCTGGGTTCTGTCGGGAGTGGTAGTTACCGGGCTACTTGGGAGTGGTTTTTCTTTAATTCCTTTTTTTTCTTTCTCCAATATAAGTTCTATGGACTCGTAACTTACGTCCAGATTTTTGGAAAGAAGCTTGATGTAATGAGACAGCACAATGGGATTTCCTATGCGGGAGAGAAACGGAATTACATAACTGCCAATATTTTTTTTACCGGAAACAGTTTCTTTATCATATTTTTGCATGGCATTTGATATCAGAAAATCATATATATTAACAGTATTTTTTACAGCTTTTTTCCAAAGGGAAGGATCTTTTCTTATACATTCATCGGGGTCTTTACCGATAGGCAATGTGACGACTTCCAGGTTTAGACCGGCGTTTTCGGCGGCCGTGATGCCTTTTTTGGCAGCTTCCAGACCTGCAAAATCGCTATCAAGGGCAAGTTTTAGGTTTTCAGTGTATCTTTTGAGTAGATTTATCTGCCCTTCTGTGAAGGCTGATCCTTTGATGGCTACTATATTGGTGACTCCTGACTGGTAAGATGAAAGAAAATCAAATTCTCCTTCCACAATGACGGCTTCTTTTTCCCGTCTTATGCTCTCGGCGGTTTTGTCTAATCCGTATAGCGCATTTCCTTTGATGTATATGGGAGTTTCGGGGGTATTGATATACTTGGCCCCTTGATTTGCTTCGGAGGATACTTTTGCATCCAATACGCGGCCGGAGAAGCCGATGATATTGCCGCGATGGTCACGGAGTGTAAACATGAGCCTTCCTCGGAAGCGGTCGTAGATTGTGCCCCGGTCTGTTTTTATGACCAGACCAGCTGTAATCATCTCATCTTGACTGTATTTTTTTTTCTTAAGAAAACGAATAAGCGCGTCCCAAGAATTGGGGGCGTAACCTAGGGTAAAGTTTTTTATGATTTTGTCGTTTAGACCTCTATCTTTGAGGTATTCATGAGCTTTTTTGCCTAAACTGTGACTGGTTAAAATATAGTGATAGTATTCTGAGGCTAAATGGTTTAGGTCGTAGAGTCTTTCTTTTATTTTAAGACCCTCGGTGGGCTGGTAGGAAGAAAGGGTAATGCCTGCTTTTTGGGCAAGAATTTTGAGAGCCTCGACAAATTCGATATTTTCCCATTTACACAAAAATTCAAATATATCCCCACCCATGTTACAGGCGCCAAAACAGTGCCAAGTACCGCGCTCTGGGGAAACGACGAAAGAAGGAGTTTTTTCGCTATGGAAGGGGCATAGAGCCTTGAAATTGCGGCCGGCTTTCTTAAGCTCGATGTATTCGCCCAAGAAAGAAACGATGTCAATTTTGGATTTTATGACTTCAAGATCGTTCATAGACAGGGATATTGTAACACGAGGGTAAAGTAATTTAAGTTAATTACTTAATTATTTTCTTAAGGGGTTTGTCTTTTTCAAGTAAATAGAGATTTATATCTTTATTTATATTCCAGGTTTTTGTAACTTTTACCGGCTTGATACTATCTATTTCCCAAAGATATCCTTTTAATATTTTATTTATTGGTACTTTGGAGTAAACGAAGAGATATTGAGCATAGGGATATTCGGTGACGTCTAAAGGTAGACTTCCCTCTATGGTCAATAAATAACGAAGAGCCATCGCGCGAGTATCACCGGTTAAAACATCTACGATATTATAGTTTTTTCTGTTTTGGGAAAGAATAATATTTTCAACTTTTTTGAGGGCTTGAAAATTCCAGTATTGAGGAAGACTAAAACCCCTATCAGGCACGGGTAAAATCTTATTCAGACTCCAAAGAAGATATAAAGCAAATAAAATAAGAAGTAAATTTTTGTTGATTTTTCTTACTTTTTCCAGGGCATAAGAGATGATGTAGACTGCGAAAGGAACCAAACCAAAGAAATAATAATCCATAGGACGTTTTCCGGATAGTGTCCCTTTGGATGAAGTGAAATATTGCCAGATGGTTGATAAGTTATAGAAATTATGCCGAATTTCAAAGAGAAGAAGAGGGAAAAAACCAATAATAAATCCCAAAAAAACAAGTATAAAATTTAGTTTTGGGGACTTAAGGATAAGAACTAAAGAGATAACAGAAGCAAATAGAGATAATATAAAGGAGTAGTGGATCTGCATACCTAAGCCCAGAAGAATTCCAATTAATAGAAGAATAAGATTGTTTAGCTTATTGGTATAAGAGAGTTTAAGGATAAGAGCAAAAATTATTCCAGACAAAGGTATGATGAAGTTTGGGTGCCATTGGAAACGGGAATATTCAACAATAAGAGGAGTAAAAATATAAATGAGAACAAATAAGAGAGGCATAAGCGTTTTGGGCCACTTTTTCTGCAGGACTTTATAGACAGTAAGAAGTGAGATCAGTTGAAATAAAATCAGAGTATATGAGACTGCGAAAGGGTGAAACTTAGCGATTGCCAGAGGAGGTATAAGCATGTAATAAACGACTGGACCGGCAAAGAAAAATCGACCTTCTTGCACAAATGAGGAAGGAGGACCGATGAGAGTAAGTTTGCCAGTTGTGTATATTTCATGGATTTTGAGAAGTTCTAATCCTTGATCTGATCCGAAATTGAGTGAGTCTTCAAAATGATAGAGCCTTAGAAAAAGGAAAAGAAGGATGAGTATTATTATCTTAATATTTTTATGGATTATATAAAAAATTTTCTTCAATAACGTGATTATAATGCAATTTGTATTTAAATATTATTTTTCGATAAAAACGATATCAGTAATTTAACTAAATATCCTATAGTAATTATGCTTATTTGGGATAGGGGAGAGGGAACTATGAAGCTAACCAACCACCATCGATTACTAATGTAGCTCCTGTAGTGTAACTGGCCTCATCCGATGATAGAAAGACCGCGGCGGCAGCTATCTCCTCGGGCTTCCCTACTCTTTTTAGGGGTATTTTGGGAAGGAATGTTTGCATTTGTTGGGGGTCGCTAATCATACTTTGGGTCATTTCTGATTCGATAAGACCGGGAGCTATACAGTTGACCAAAATTCCCATAGGGGCCAGCTCATCAGCTAGAGCCTCAGTAAAGGCCACTACCCCACCTTTACTGGCACAATAATGGGCAATCATGGGAAAGCCTATCCCTACTCCACCCATGGCTACTGAGGCAATATTGACTATTCTGCCCCATTTATTTTTGGCCATCTCTCGGGCTGCTGCTTGGGCTACCAGGAAATAGCCTTTGAGGTTGGTATCGAGGGTTTTGTCCCATTGCTCTTCAGTCATATCCAGAAATGCAGCAAATTCGGCAACTCCAGCATTATTAACTAAGATATCCAGTCTGCCGAAAGTTGCAACAGTTTGGGCAATACCGGTAGATATATCATTTTTTGAGGTGACATCCATTTTGAGGGCGAGGGCTTCTTTGCCATCTGCTTTTAACTGACTAACTAGCTCATCAAGCTTCTCCATTCTTCGTGCTGCAACTGCTACTTTGGCACCCTGATGAGACAAAGTTTGAGCGATGGATCTTCCTATACCACTTGATGCGCCTGTAACTAAGGCTACTTTTCCAGTCAAATCAAACATAAACTTACCCCTTTCAATCATATTAAACACCTATCAGGTGAAAAGTTCAAATCGAATGCGCTCTTCTTCTATACTCAAATCTTTTAAAAGTTTTTTCATAAGATCTACAAAAATTGGCGGTCCGCAGATAAAGAAAATGGGCTGGGAATTGACATCTATTTCTTTTTGCAAAATATCTTTGGTAAAAAATCCTCTATAACCGGTCCAGGTATCTTCGGGTTTTAAGTGGGATAGAATATGAACCATTTTAAGATTTGGTAGTTTTTTATTAATATTTTCTAATTCCTTTTGATAGGCAATGGTATCTTCGGTTCTGCTTCCATAAAGCAGGGTGATTTGAGGATTCAATTTTTGAGCAATGAAAAAACGAAGCATAGACATAAAAGGGGTAATTCCAATGCCGCCAGCAAGAAATACGGCATTTTTAATATTTTCCGACCAAGTAAATTTACCAAAGGGTCCGGAAATATGTAGAGTCTCCCCCACCTTTTTTTGGGAAAGACTTTGGGTCCAAAAACCGTAGACTTTGATACATAACTCTAAATAATCTTTGGACGTAGGAGATGAGGCTATGGAAAATAGATGTGATTCTTGTGGGTTTTTATAGTCGGGATTTTTCACCTGGCAAAATTGTCCGGGCAGAAAATCAAAAACCTGGGGAGACGATTTGGGTTTTAACTTGAGAAGATAGACATCACCGGGTAAGGCGTCAATGTGATCAATGACATATTCCTCAAAAAGCATATAATTTAAAATTCAATGACAGTTTTTATTCTGCCGCTTGGGTATTTCAGAGTATCTTCGAAAGCTTGCTTGGTTTGGGAAAATGGATAGTGATGAGTAATAAAACCTTTTGTGTTGAGTTTTTTTTGGGTAAGAAGATTTATTGATGATGGAAAAGAATCCCTACAGGTCCAGGAGCCTATAATTTCCAGTTCGTTTTTGATGATAGTCATCATGTTTAGTGATACGGGTTTATGAAAAACACCTAGAATAACAATCTTGCCGCCTTTTTTGACCAGATCAAGAGCTAAGGTGAGTGTGGACTCTAAACCCACGACTTCAAATACTTTATCAGCACTTTCTTTTTGGGAAGTAAGTTTTTCTCTGGTATTAAAACTTTCATTAATCAATCCTTTTTTGACGGCATAATCAAGACGAGAATTTTCGATATCATAGCCATGGACTCTGGCTTTGGCGGCTTGGACTACTGTATCAATAAGAAGACCTATGGGGCCCTGTCCGATGACAGCCACTGTTTCACCTTTTTTCAACGTGGCTTTTTTGGCTGCATAGACAGCTATAGATATAGGCTCTACCAATACCCCATCATCATAAGATAAGCTTGGGGGGAGCGGAAAGACTAAATGCTGGGGCAAAGATAAATATTCCTGTAATGCTCCATCGGTATTTATGCCGATTGCGACGGAGTTGTTACAAAGATTTATTTTTCCTTCTTTACAAGAGCGGCACATTCCACAGCCTAAAACATGTTCAGCTACCGCCTTTTGGCCTATTTTAAAACGAGTAACCTGTTTACCTATTTCGATGATATCTCCAACAAATTCATGACCTAGAACAAGAGGAAGGGGAGTTTTGAGACTACCTTTATATATATGAATATCAGTTCCGCAGATACCGACTTTTTTTATTTTCAGAAGTACATCTTGGGGGCCAATTTTGGGTCTCGGGACTTCTTCGATCTTTAAGTCAAAAGGACCGGAAAATACCGCTTTTTTCATTTATTTATTTCCGCTTTAACACTATTTTCCAAATCATCAAATGAGGAAATGTTGAGTTTTTTGCCGTTTAAGAAAAATGTGGGTGTGGCATTGACACCTAAGCTGTTGCCGGCGGCAACATCTCTATTTATTTTATCTTTCAGTTTGGGATCATTGATATCTTTATCGAATTTTTCTTTGTCGAGTTTGAGAACGGTGGCGCCTTCCATAATCACTTCATCTGAAAATTTTTGTTGATTTTCGAAAAGATATTCGTACATCTCCCAGAATTTGCCTTGTCTCCCCGCGGCTTCGGCGGCGAGGGCGGCTTTTTCGGCAAAGGGATGTGTATTATAAAGAGGAAAATGTCTGTAGCCAAAAAGGAGTTTGTCTTTATATTTGGTGATGATGCCATCCACAAGCGGTTTAAATGTACCGCAGGCGGGACACTGAAAGTCGGAAAATTCAACAAGATAAGAAGATGCATTTTTGTTTCCCTTGGTATATGTATCACTGGGCAGTAAATCAGATCTGGACAGTGTTTTCTCCGGCTGGCTCATGAAAAATACAGCTCCGGCGATGATGGCAACTGTAGCTAATAATATACCTATAAATAATTTAGATTCGCCGCTTAATTTCATTTATTAAATATCTCCCTTCTTGCAGTTAGTAATGCTAATACAAATATAATTGCCATATTAACTGCCGATATGGCACACCAGGTACAGATAGCTTTTATAACAAATATTTCGGTATATGTAAACCAGCCAAGAAAAAGAATGCCAAAAGTAGCAATACCCAATTGGCCATAGATAAAATTTTTATTTGTGGCTGTTGTCCTGACAAATGATAAAAGAATCAAAAAAGCATAACCTAGGAGGCCAAAGGCAGGAACGGGAATACCAAAAGGGTAGCTGGAGCTGCTTTTTCTGACTATTTCACAGCCGGAATTAACACAGATGATGGAAGATCCCCTTAAAAAACTTTGAAGAACATATATAGCAATGAAAAAACCAATAATGGAGAGGAAGAATATAATTCTGTTATAGAAAATAGATTTGGCGATAACTTTAGTTTGAGACACGATGTTATTTTAGTATATTTTTGATTTCCTGTATATTATATGTGAGATAGATCACAATATTTTTCTTCTTCCTTTACACTGATGATATACTAAGAGTGTCAATATGGTAGATACCAAGGGAAAATTAGAATCATTCTTTTCTTCTTTTACTTCTTTAAAATATGGCAGAGATGCGTCACTTATTAAACCTCAAGATATTATTTCCCATATATTCTACTTGGAATCCGGTTATATAAGGCAATATCTTATATCGGGAGAGGGTGAGGAAATTACTATTCACATCTTTAGACCTGGGTCATTTTTCCCGATGATGTTGGTACTTTCTAATACTACTAACAAGTATTATTTTGAGGCAATGACGAGCGTATCTATCTACAAAGCGCCGATAGAAAAGGTGATAGAGTTTATAAAGAATAATCCTGATGTAAACTTGGAACTATCAAAAAGGCTGTCGCAGGGAATAGCGGGACTTTTGGTGAGAATTGAAAACCTTATTTTTGATGATGTAGAGCAAAAATTGGCATCACTTCTTTTTTATTTAGGAGAGCATTTCGGTGAAGAAAAGGCAGGAAAGCGCGTTATCAAACTTCGACTGACACATAAGGATATTGCTACATGGATAGGCACCAGCCGCGAGTCAGTATCCAGACAGATGAAACAATTTGAAAAAAATAAACTTCTTTCTTATAAAAATGGTGAAATAGTGTTGATAAATCCCGGGAAAATTAAGTTGGTAGTTTAGGAGGCTATATTTCCACAAGAAATAGAGCAATTAAGAAAACCCAGGTACTTACATAAATTGGAATTATTTTTTTTCTCTTTTTGAAAAACTGGGGATATCTTGCTTTTGTAAAATTAAATTTTCCCGGAACATATTTGGATTTGATAAATCCTTTATAAAACTCAACCACCATACGTTCCAATCCCCAAGTGGCTAAAAGCAGAAAGAGCGGTGTGTGGGCAAAAAAGGATAAAAGAAATCCCGACAATAGTCCAAGTGTTGGGCTTCGAAAAAACTTACGCAACTCAAATCCTTCAAAAAAACCGTCTTTATAAGCTCCACCCACACCGGTGATGAGTCCTGTAAACAATCCTAAGAATGGACCTGAAATACTGGGGGGCAGAAAATTATAGATTTTCAGCGCACTGGCTATCAAAAGTATAAAAGTAGTGAAAGCCAAGATTCCTAAGATAAGGCGTTTTAGTCTGGAAGTAGGAATAATACGAAAAATATGGACCATAGAGGGTATTTTGTATATGTGTTGCGGCTCCTGTCGGATGAATTGCTTATAAGTCTCTGTAAAAATTCGAGAACAAGCAACAAAGGAGAGAAAGAGAATTACAAAAGATATGCCGTTGGTTTTAATGAATAATAAAACAAATAATGATGATAGGGTACCAATGATAATCTCCCGAAAAAATCTGGAAAGAATGAATTTCTCATAAGGACTGTCTTTATATGCGCCATAGCAGGCGGCATGAAGCCCAGCCAACATACCTAGAATAATTATAAAGACATATTGCATGGAATTATTTTAGCAGAAAGAGGGGGAAAAAGAGATTGGATTTTGAAGAACTAATTTGATTAAAATGTTCTAGGCGGAGAGGGTGGGATTTGAACCCACGGTGAACTTGCGTCCACACATCTTCTCCAAAGATGCGCACTAGGCCACTATGCGACCTCTCCTTGTGTGTTATTTTATGCGAATTTGAACTTTAAGGCAAGATTTTGATTTCACTTCTTAGTCAGCGGTTCGAGGACTTTTATGTCCGGCATGGGGAAATGGCGGGTATTAAGGGTAACCACTTTTAATTCGTATTCTTTGGCTGTGGCGGCGATAATGCAATCAAAAATATGAATATTTTTAAATTTTTTCGAATACTTTTGCCAATAAAGCCCACCTTGCTTAGCAATAGATGTCGTCACGTCCCAAATCTTAAAATTTTGCATCAAATCCTCTGTATCAGTGAATTCATGGGGTAAAATATTTTTATATATTTCTGCAACAGTTAAAGTTGATATTGATACCACGGTTTCATGACGAAGGGATTTATACAGATCAATGAAAGTTTTATTTTTGCGAAGAACCCAAATCAAAATATCACTATCAACTATATACATATTTAGAAAGTACGGTCTGCTGCAGCCCTGCTTTTTTCTAACCATCTTATAATATCTCTTTTTGTTCTCCATTCAGGATGGTTTTCGGCGGTAAACATTCCTGCGTGTTTTTTTAAGGTGGCCCAAAATCTTTTGGAATCAAATTCTTTTTTTCCTGTGATTTGGGCAATTTCTTTTCCTCTTTTTTCGTCTTTAAGTATAATAATATCACCCGTTTTTACCTGTTCGAGATAATCGGAAATATTTTGTCTGAAATCACTTATGGAGACTGTAATAGTCATATAAATCTATATTAGTACAATATGTACATTTTGTCAAACCAGCAAGATTTGGGAGAAGAAATTGACGAAGAAAGGGTGAATAAATTTATTAGTGACAAGCATTTCGGGTTGAAATAATGTCCATTTTTCTCCTTTTAAAGTAGATACTTCTGCACCCGCTTCGGTGGCAATTATATATCCGGCTGCCATATCCCAGGGTTTAAGCGAAAAACCAAATGTTCCATCAAGAATTCCTGCTGCAGTAAAACAAATATCCAGGACGGCACTGCCCATGAAGCGCATGGTTTTTATCTGGGGATAAAGTTTTTTGGCGATATCAAGTACGACCACGTTTTCCTCTGTTTCATAAGAAAATAAACCGGAAAAAACGACATCTTTGACATCCTGTTTTTGGGCAACTTCTATTTTTTTATCATTTAAGGAGGCGCCTTTACCTGATTCTGCCGTAAAAAGCATGTTTTTTTCAGGAAAAAAGACTACACCTACTACTGGTTTTTGATCATGATAATATCCAATGGAGACGGCATATTCGGTGAGTCCCTGGGCAAAGTTGGTGGTGCCGTCTATAGGATCTATAATCCAAAGATCTGAAAATTTTTGGTAGTTTTTGTCTTTTTGAAAAGTTTCTTCGCCTAAGATATGGTGACTGCCAAATTTTTCCAAAATCGAATGTGTAATAAATTTTTCCGAGGCAACATCGGCATTGGTCACTATCTCGCGGCGTGATTTTTTATCAACCGTGAGATGTTTTTTTTCGGAGAGAATCACTTCTCCGGCTTTTTTGGCTAGATCAATAGTGAAATTTAACATAGCGCGCCCGAAAGGACTCGGACCTTCAACCGCGAGATCCGGAATCTCGTGCTCTATCCAGTTGAGCTACGGGCGCAGTACAATTATTACCCATACTTACTACTTAATACTGGCTACTAATTTTAGCGCCTCTTTAAATGCTATCTTATCTGACTTATATGATAGCCTCTCCCCTACTTTGTCAGTTGGTAACCATTCAACGGCGGACATTTCATGATCATGATCTTCTATGTCTCCGCCTGTAGCTTCCATAAGGAAATAATAGACAGTTTTAAATCTCTTATCACCTTCCCAAACGTACCAGTAGGTGGCGGGATTTGGTAATTTTTTCAAAATCCGAGCCTCAATTCCTGTTTCTTCTTTCACTTCTCTGACTGCAGTTTCTTCACTTTTTTCACCCTTAATGTTATCTCCTATCAGGCCTTTGGGGAATACCCAGCCTTTGTGCTGGGAATGCTGGCAAAGAAGCCATAATAGCTGTTGGCTTTTAGCTTTTTGCTGTTTGCTTCTTTGAAAAACAATGCCTCCTGCTGAGAATTCACGCGTCATAATAAGATGTTTAATTTTAGCATAAAAGAGAAGATATTTGATATAGATTGCATGTCTTGACTTGCGAGTAATTGGATATATTATTGATGGTTGTGAGACGCCTGCCCTGGTCTTTACTTCTTTTAATTATTAGCGGATCGGCTTTATACTTACTTTTTTCCTCTCCAAGAAGAGTTCTTTCATTAGCCACTCATGTCGTAATATCGCAGGTGCAAATTTCAGGTGATGGTGCTGACTCTTCCAATGATGAATTTGTCGAGCTTTATAATCCGACTAATTCACCAATAGTTATGGACTCTTGGAGACTGACACGAAAAAATAGCACAGGTGTTCAAGCAAATCTAGTCTCTGATCTTTCAGGAACTATACCTTCACGAGGTTATTTTTTGATAGGACACGCGACAGGTTATAATGGAAGTCTTCCTCTTGATGAGGTCTATTCTGCTCCGAGTAATGCACTTACCAATAATTATGCCGTTCTTCTTTATTCTGATGCCGGTATCACCCTAGTGGATAAAGTAGGATTTGGAACTGGCGTCGATTTTGAAACTGTGGCTACTGGTAATCCTTCCACAAATAGCAGTATTGTCAGGAAAGCAAACTCTTC
>Ga0155063_156_pt1 | contig 18963 bp, 19 predicted proteins | sample RifCSPhighO2_01_FD_106031 | JGI IMG/M metagenome (GOLD analysis project Ga0155063, IMG submission 106031) | Candidatus Gottesmanbacteria bacterium RIFCSPHIGHO2_01_FULL_39_10 | reverse complement strand
CGAGATTTTTGGGAGGGAAAACGTTTCTTTCTTTCATGACACTTATCATTTCAGATTCGTTGAGAAAGCCGAAATTGGTGGTGTCGCCGAATATATTCGACTCCGGGTGGTGAAGAAGATAAGATGGGGGTTTGCGGGGATGATATGTGAATTTTAGAGTGAAACCCAAGATTTTCTGTAATTTATACTCAAAATCGTCAATTTTATGTATGTTTCTTTGGGTTATAATTGAGAAAATTTCAGTATGAAAGCCAAGACGGTGAGCTTTTTTCAGAAATGATGTACTCTTTTGGAAGTTGCCCTCTCCCCTATTGGCATCATGATCTTTCTTCAATCCGTCAATGGAGACGATAAGATTGATGCTATTGGGATGACTAATGTTATCAAGTTTATCTAAAGTACCATTAGTGATAATTTGAATAAATTTTCCTTCTGATGTGAGTTTGTTGAGAAGTAGTGGAAAATATGAAAGGGTGAAGGCCTCACCGCCACAAAATGTGACCGTTTGGACTTCTTTGACCTGCTGATATCTTTCTATGAATGTCAGGATGGCAATTTCGGATAGAATTGGATCGGTCTTTCTGGTGTAACAGATTTTGCAACGTAGATTGCATTTTTCCAACGGGTTAATATAAAGATGATGCAAGACGGTCTCGAGATGATGCTGGATGGGTAATTTCATGTGGGCATTATAGCAAATATGCGGATAAAAACGGTTATTTAAGGATAAGTCTTAGGATGCGTGTGAGGATGTCATCTTCTGAGTGTGGGTTTTCCTCTTGCTCGTGGGCTGTAATAACAGATGGTTTTTTCTCTGCATAAGGTAAATGTTGAGGATTGGTCATATGCTTCAGACCCGTGTCCACAGCGAGTCTAAGCACTTCGGCTTTGGTTTTATTTTCTGATGAAGCGATCTCGTCAATTTTTGACTGTGTTTCTTCTGATATATAGAGTGTTCGTTTGTACATTGAATTTATATTCTAGAATTTCTTGTGTTAATAATCAATAATGTGAGCGTTTATAAACAAATTCGAACTCTTTTTAAAGAAACTCCCTAGCTCCGGCCTCACTTCGCGAGGCCTCCGCTATTTTTTGCGCGCGCGTATCCGCCCTCCGGCGGATCTCGCCACCCGGCGAGTAAGGTAATTATTCATATAATATCATAAAGAGACGTTTAGGTTTTTTCAGATTCCTATCAACCCACCCACCCATTTTTTGTTGGCGGCGACCCCGCCTTTGTGCGAGAGGACCTCCTGGGGTCGGTCTCGCCGAAAGTACTTCTGATTTACTATCGCACGTAGTCCCTTACTCGCTTCGGGAAGAATTGCTTCCTGTGCATACAGGATTCGTCCCTCCGCTCACCTTGAGTGCCGTTTTTAGTATCGCCTGCAGTCGGCGGGGTGATCCGCAATTTCCCCCGCCTTCTTTATTCTATCCCTCCCAGTGTCCGGTCGGCTTGGGCGCATGCTTAAGGATAAGAAACCATTATTAGAGCGCCCTGCGCAACTAGTTCGGACCGCTCGTCCCGCGTTTACCTTATATATAGTTTATCTTGCGGGACTCGCATTAGTCGGGAGCACTCTTACTTTGGGTGATTACGCCAATATGCTTTCTGTCGTGCTCCCTCCTTTTAGGTAGCTATTTTCCGAGGGTGGCGGGGGAAGCGGAGCCGCCAACTTGGCCATTTACCACCATTTTGGCCAAGTTTCATTTTCTGTTGGCCAATTGTTTATTTAGTTATTGGCCATTTACTTTTGTTGTATACTGGATTTATGAGTGATGCTGTTGGCCAATCAACTCCATCTCAAGATTCGCAATCGACTGTACACTCGGATTCTCCAGTTTCTGATGTTCCATTGGCCAATAGTCCAGATCCCACTTGGCCAATTTCCACCAAAATGGCCAATGAGGCTCCCAAGGAAGCATCCCCATCTAGCCAATCAAAAGAGACTCCATTGGCCAATAACGATTCGGCGATCTCTGAGTTGGCCAATCAAACCGCCACAGATTCTGGGCAAGTTGCTTCAGTTCAGACTCCACCGGACGATTCTCCATCTCCTGTATCTCCTTTACCCGCCGAAGCCTCGACGGAGGCGGGCCAATTACCCTCATTTCCCCAATCATCCCCATCTTCTTCTGATATTTCATCATCTCCCTCAGTCCCTTCTTCTCCAATCGAGCCACCTCAAGTGCAATCCAGTTCGTCAGATAATGCTCGTACAAATACCACATCTCAGATACCTCCTGACTTGGCCACTATCAAGCCGGAGCCTTCACAACCTGCTCAAAACGCCCCATTGGCCAATGATAAAAGAGGCTCTTTCGGGGAGATCCTCGCGAAAGAAAATCCACCATCTTCATCTAATCCTTCTCCTCCCTCTATTCCTTCTACTCCTCTTTCATCCGCCGAAGCCTCGGCGAAGGAGGACGAACCATCATCTTTTGGAGATATCCTTTCTCAGAACGCACCAACCTTCGAACCCAAAATAAATATTGAGCCCATCGTACCACCGAAGCCTTCTCCTGTTGTCACTCCCCAAATTCCCCAATTACCCATATCTTCCATAAGTACCTCTGATCTCCGCCAGAAAGCAAACCAAAAACGACTCGATAAACGCCAGAAAAATCTTGATAAAATTATGCTTTTCATAAAAGAAACACGATCGATCACTAATACCGACGTTCAGAGATTATGCCGTGTTTCTCAAAGTACAGCAACAAATTATCTAACTGAGTTAGAAAAGAAAGGATTACTCAAACAACAGGGTATTCGTGGTGGAGCAAAATATATATTATAGAAATGGAGGTGATTTTATGGATTTTCAAATTACAGCATTTCAGTTTCTTGCGGGTGGTATGGGAGGTCTGGTTCGTGCAGTTGTTGGTATCACTAAAGCCAAAGAATTTGATCCCGAGAAATTTAAATTTCAGTGGAAATATTTTGCAATTACAATTCTAGTATCCGTAATTGTTGGCCAAATGGCAGGACTTATTGCAAATGCAGATTGGCGCATGTCTCTTTTAGCCGGCTACGCCGGCAGTGATTTTCTTGAGAGCTTATACAAATTGAGATTTTCCCAGTTTTTTAAATAATAATTAATCTATATACGCATCACAATGATAGATGGTGATCCTATTCCCAAATTTCCGGGAAAAACATTAATCAGGCACTCTGAAAGTTCAGCTATAAAATTTCCTGTTGGTAAAACTGTGGAATTTGTGCCGACTATAGATTTTAGTCCATTTCAGAAAAGTTGGTCACTGGGGGAAATCGGGGGAACTTTTGAACCTAATCCCGATTTTAATAATCCTCAGCAAATGATCACTCTTATTGAAGGTGTTACGAGTGAACTTGTGCAACCAGATGTCCGGGATAGACCTCATAGTATCACTATTAGCTGTGGTCAGCCTATTGGAAGGGAGGGTGTAGCAGAAACTCATATAGCAGAGAAATCATCAATCATCGTTCTTCCTGACAGATCAGGAATTGGCAAACAAGTTAAAGTGGCATTCCGGGCGGCCAAACCCCAGACAAATCTTATTACATATGTCGTTCGACCCGTTGAGAAAAATACAGACAATCCGACATTTCAAATAACAAACGCATTTCCAGGTGAATCTTATCCGTCTTCTCCAGATGATCCATATTGGGAAAACCACGCTTATATCATTGATGCTCAGACTATTAATCTTTACAAAGAAAAAATTAAAACTTTAGCACAGGAGCATAGAAAAACTACCAATCTTACAAGACAGGCAGAGATTGAAAGTGAAGTAGGGAGTTTACGGACCGCAGTAGATGAGATGTCCAAGTTATATCTTTTATATTGTGCTGACCACCCTGATTTAGTACGGGCGAGAATTAGTAAAATGGCGCGAATGTACAACAATACATCAGATTTCAATCTTCAAAGAAAAGCAGAATTATTGCAACAAGTCGAAGAGCAAAAAGGGAAACTTTCTTTACTAGAGCAAAGTGGCGCCTCATCGGATCCAAAGATGCCCAATGTTATTGCCGAACGGATTATTGAGCTCGCAGATAAATACAATCGATTATCGCCTGACTCTCCTGACCGTCCCAAAGTTATTGAAGAACTTCGTCGTCTGCAGACCGTCTATGACAAAATAAGGCAAACAAACGCAGATGAGAAAAGAAAGTCGGCAGAACAACAGCAAAAATACCTCGATCAAATTCCAGAAGCAGAAAAACCAGAAGAAACGTTATTAAGACAGGTAGCCTTTGCAGATAAATCAGTGAATGTACTCGCGTCATACGCCATTGCCCATGGAGCAGATGCCACGAAATTAAGTCATCTATCAGAAGTATTCGACGCTCAAAAATACGCTCTAGTTCCAGGTGAGACATTGGGAAGAGGTGTCGGCGGTATAACAAGAGGCAAGACCAACCTAGTGGAGATAGCCTCAGAATACGTTGCAGACCCTACAGTTGTTGTTCACGAATCAATTCATAGAGCAGCACGTATCTCTAGAGATAGATATAATCGGTTACCAATAAAAGGACAACTCGCCAAATATTACTACGATATGACCGGTGATACGATAGAAGAATTGAGTTTCCGAACAGACGACCCGATAGTAAATTTACATGGAGAAGACTTTGCTGCAGCACAAGAGGCAAGAATCCTACAATTTACCGAAGATACCCACAAACTTAATGAGGCGATAACTCAGTGGGCAACTGAAAGAATAGATGGTCTAAAAGACACGAGTGGCGGCCAATTAGAAATTCCAGGGAAAGGGCAATATTATCCTTATCATGTTTTTGCAGGAGACATGTTACATGAATTAGTTATGGAAAATCGTCATTGCAGTAGTGAAGAAGCCGATAGCATCCTCATTACTACCGCTTTAACTTCTGATTATACAGAATTATTTTCTCTGGTGCCAAAGGAAACCATGATGGGTATTCTTGCAGAAATCCCATCTGCTGTTTCAGATGCGGATGTGGTACTGGCAGTCAGTAACACATCTACTTAGTATTAATTTATCAACATAAATTTATTAGTCCACAAAAAATACTTCGTAATCCTCTAATCGAGTTATGGGTTTTAAAAGATGTCATCGAGATTGCTAATTACTATAGGATATGGTATAATCTTCTATTCTGCTCTTATTCAATCATGGGCCACTAGCGCTCATTTGCATGGATATTTGCAGTGTTCTTTGACAATCTGGCTTCCTTATTTGTAGTGCTGTGCTCTATCTTTCTAAGTATTTAGTGAGATTGTGCACTGCACTACTGGGTGCACAATACTGATTTACTCACACAGGAGGTGTGATATGAAACGAAGGTTAATGAGCCTCGACCTAGTTGACCTCGCATTTCTTTCATTAATCGGGGTCATTGTCGCTGGCTTTCTGACGTATGTCGTGTGGCTCATGGCTGCGCCGCCGATTTTCAACGCGATGGCTGAGCAGGTAACTGTTCAATACGAAATTGATCAGAATGGTTACCTCACTGGTCGCGTCGTCGGCATGAATCCATGGCTCGAATCTGGTTTGGAAGAGATATTTTTGGAGTACGATGTTCCTTGCTTTCACCAGCGGTTTGAATCTGAACCGTGTAATCCTTCGAAAAGTCTCGGAGGTGGCGGCTTCATTATGAATCCCGAAAAGGGAGGTACATTCCGCTGGCAGTTCGACGATCCGGTGCCGCCGAATTCGATAAGCCCGTATAAGCTGTATGCGAAATTTCGCTTTGCAGAGCACTGGCCCTCCGTGAACAGCAAAGCGGTCGAATTTTCCATACCGATGTGGACAAAAGCGCATACTCCCATCTTTTCCCTACCGGCTATTGGTGATGAAGTAGGATCACTTCCCGTCAGTGCGGTTATCCATTCAAACGAAATTGTGGATTATGCGCTCATGTTGGGTGTCGAACCAAGCGGTTACTGGTTCAAAATAAAACGGGGAGACATTGAAGGTTGGATCCACCAAGATGCAACGAACATCCCGTTTTGGGTGCTGATTGATATCGTCGGTCATCAGGATCTCAAATCGGATTAGCACCGAAGGAAGCCACGATTGTTACAATCGTTCGCGAGCCAGACTGGTTCACAAAATAAACCTATCTGGCTCGCGACTTCCTTTTTCAGTAAAAAAGCTAGTTTTGTAAACCATAGGTTTTTAAAATTATTGGTAAGACCTCTAAAAATAGTTTCTCACTAAAATTTAAAATCCAGCTTAAAATTGGCTTTACTTTCTCCCAATTTTTATTAGGCTTATTCAATTCTTCTTTTAGTTCTGATAATTTATTCTTTTCTTCATCTGTTTTTGCTGTTTGGATAAGATTTTCTAGAGTCTGATTGATTGTGACCGCAATAGTATTTTGATTGATTAATACTATACCGGGTTTATTATCTCTAGAAGAATGTAGTTCTTTTAAAGAATATTTTTGTTCAAGATAAGAAATAAAACTTCCTATTTGGCTACGGACGATTATTGAATCCCAAAGCCACTCAGGGCTGAAACCTTCATTTCCGTAATTTTCTCTTACATCCGTTGAAACTTTAAATCGGGATAAATCTTCTCCAAGAGTGTTAGTTGCAGTATCAATAATTTGATGATATCTATTTATAGTAGAGTCCTTTAAATATGGTGTATTCTTCGGATCAGGTATCTGACTAATCAAGCCAAATACTTCTCCATAAATTCCTTTTATTTTATCCATAATTTATTCCAATAATTTTGTTATTTTAATATTTAGTGCCTTAGCTAGTTTATCAATGTTATCTAAAGACACATTTCTTTGTCCACGCTCAATATCACTTATATAAGTTCTATGCAAATTAGATCTAAAAGCTAATTCCTCTTGAGAAATATTTTGTAGTTTTCTATATTTGCGAATATTTTTTCCGAATAATTCCCTTTTATTAAACATACATGTTACTTATTGACTTCATTTTAATTTTTGTCTATTATAAGTCTACAGACTTTAAGTTACATTATAAAAATTTTTTGCGTTTTCTTTTTCAGTCCTGCTGTGCAGGACTGGTTCGAACCGACACGTTCGGAGGCCGAGCAAAGCGAGGCCGGAGCTAGGGAGTTTCTTTAAAAAGAGTTCGAATTTGTTTATAAACGCTCACTAGTAGAGATTTAGAAGCAGAATCTTGAAGGCGGCTCTGCGCGGTTGGTGGCGCGCAGAGCTCTCGGAAGCCCTTCTGATACAAAACGACGAGCTGGCGATCATAAAAAAGAATAAAAAGAAAACGCAAAAAATTATTACGCTCACTATCGTTCGCGTAATTTTAAGTAACTGCCTATGAAATATATAGCCTACTGTAGAAAGAGTACGGATGAAAAAGATAAGCAGGTCCTCTCTATAGAAGCACAGATTGCAGAATTGAAAGAATTTGCTAGAAGAGAACACTTGGAAATTACTGAATATATTACTGAAGCCAAGACAGCAAAAATACCTGGAAGAGAGCAATTTGAAATAGTCCTAAAGAAAATAGAGAAAGGTTTTGTTCAAGGTATCGTATCTTGGCATCCTGATCGGTTAGCCAGAAATTCCATTGATGGAGGAAAAATTATTTATCTCCTTGATACCGGCAAACTCCTTGATCTTAAGTTTCCCTCCTTCTGGTTTGACAATACCCCTCAAGGAAAGTTTATGCTTTCCATCGCCTTTGGCCAGTCCAAATATTATGTTGATAATCTTTCCGAAAATGTCAAAAGAGGAAATAGACAAAAGTTGAGAAATGGAGTTTGGCCCAGTAAAGCTCCGTATGGTTATATTAATGAACCAAAGTTGCGAACCATAGAAATAGATCCTGAAAAATCCAAAATCATAAAGAAAGCATTTCAATTATTTGCCCGAGATAATATTTCTTTTATCCATATATCTCGGTTCCTCTATCAACACGGGATCCATGCCCAAACCGGAAAAAGATTATATTTGAATCAAATTAGAAAAATACTTACGAATAGATTTTACATTGGAATTCTTCACTACAATGGTGAATTTTATCAAGGCTCACATAAATGTTTTATCACGAAACAACTATTTGAGTATGCGCAAGAGCAAGTAAAAAGAATAGAACGTCCTAGACAAAAGGGGCATAACTTTGCTTTTACTGGTATTGCCCGGTGTGGAGATTGTGGAGCAGTAGTTACTGCCGAACAACATATCAAGAAATATAAAAATGGCACTTTCCAAATTTTCGTTTACTATCGATGTACTAAAAAACTTATCCCATGCACTCAGAAATACTTAGGAGAATTAGATTTCGGTACGCAGCTTAGGAAAATAGTCTCGGACGTTTCCTTACCGACTGCTTGGGGTAAAATATGGGTTGAGCTTATGGAGCAGGATGGGATTAGAGAACGAAAGTTAGTGGAAGAAAATATGATAAAACTGAAATTCCAAATAGAAGAAATAGATACGAAGCTAAATAAACTTTTGGATAGTTTTTTGGATAGTGTCATTGATGAAAAAATATACAAACAAAAGAAAAATGAATTGTTTGAAGAAAAACTTAGGCTGCAAGAAGAAATAGTCAAAGTTAAAGAAACCGGTTCGAGTTGGCTCGAACCTATGAGAGAGTTTATAGAAACTGCATTGCGATGCGGGAAAGTGGCGCGCGCAAAAAATAATCCCGAAGAACTTCGTTCCTTCGGGAAACGTGTCGGCTCGAACTTCTTATTATTGGATCGCCAGCTCGTCGTCTCGTATCAGAAGGGCTTCCGAGAGCTCTGCGCGCCACCAACCGCGCAGAGCCGCCTTCAAGATTCTGCTTCTAAATCTCTACTAGTGAGCCGCCTGAGAGTCGAACTCAGAACCTACTCCTTAAGAGGGAGTTGCTCTGCCAATTGAGCTAGCGGCCCAGAACAATTCTGACGAATTTTCTGGGTAAACCCAGTATTTTTTATGCGTGCAGGACTTTTCTTTTCACCACTTCGACTTTAAAATTCCTGCTCATCTTCTTGAGTACTACCAAGCGGATTTTGGCATCTTTTTCGGATGCATATTCTTCCTGATAGATCACATTATATTTTTTAAGATATGGTTTGGTAGCGATACCTGTAAAAAGTCTGTTTTTTTTGGTTTTGGCTATAAAAACTATCCATTTCATAATTTATAAGCGCGCCCAGAGGGACTTGAACCCCCAACCTTGTGGTCCGAAGCCACACGCTCTATCCAGTTAAGCTATGGGCGCAGGATGGGTAAATTATATCATTTATCAGGTATAATATGAACATTATGAAGACATTACAAGAAAATATCCGTAACTTTGCCATAGTTGCACATATAGATCACGGTAAATCTACGTTGGCTGATAGATTACTTGAGGCGACAGGTACTATAGAACAGAGATTGATGAAGGAGCAAATACTGGATAGCAATCCTATTGAGAGAGAAAGAGGCATCACCATAAAACTGGCACCAGTGAGGATGGTTTATAGAATTAGGAAAGAGGAGTATATTCTGAACCTGATAGATACTCCTGGGCATGTGGATTTCTCATATGAAGTATCACGATCACTTGCTGCCTGTGAGGGAGTGCTTCTGGTGGTTGACGCAACACAGGGCATACAAGCTCAGACTGTAGCTCACATGCAGCTTATAAAGGATAAGAACTTAAAAGTCATTCCTGTTGTCAATAAAATTGATCTTCCGACTGCTAAAACTAATGAAACTAGGAAGTCACTTAGAAAAACGTTTGGGTTTCACGATGAGGAATTTATAGAGGTTTCAGCTAAAATGGGAACGAATATAGAAAAAGTTTTGGATGCGATTATTGATAGAATTCCTCCTCCGTCTGGAGATGTTAGCCGACCACTTAAGGCGTTGGTTTTTTCTTCCCAATATGATACACACCGGGGCGTGATAGTGTATGTACGGATTATGGATGGCATGGTATCTAAAAATCTGCACAATCTTATGTTTTTTGCCAGTAGTGCATTTTTTAATCCTGTGGAGATTGGCGTATTTACACCTGTTATGAAGTTGGCTGATCAGCTAACTTGCGGGGAAGTGGGTTATATAGCGACTGGACTCAAAGATTTATCGTTTGCTCGGGTGGGAGACACAATCTTTGCAGATCGCGAAAGCATTCAACCTCTTCCTGGTTATAAAGAACCGAAGCAAATGGTCTTTTTGAGCTTTTTTCCTGTGGATAATGATGAATATTTGAGTCTTCGGGAAGCTTTGGAGAAACTGCACCTTTCGGATTCGTCTTTCACTTATAAACCACATTCCTCCCCTGCACTTGGAAAAGGCTTTACTTGCGGATTTTTGGGACTGCTGCATGGTGAGGTAGTCAAAGAGAGATTAGAGAAGGAATTTTTTCAGTCTCTTATTACCACGGCTCCAACTGTGGAATATCAAGTGAGAAAATCTGATGATACAATAATCTATATACACACGCCTGAGGATTTTCCGGATCCGTCTTTGATAAGGGAAATTAGGGAGCCTGTCATGTATACGACTATATTTTGTCCCAAGGAAAGTGTGGGTGGCGTAATGCAACTATCTAATGAAAAACGAGCTGAGTTTGTAAATCTGGAATATATAGGAGAGCAGGGAAAATTTACGTATGTAATTCCTCTATCCGAGATGATTTTTGATTTTTTTGACAAACTTAAGTCTATATCATCCGGATATGCAAGTCTTGATTATGAGTTTCTGGAAATGAAGATAGTTTCCGCGGTGAAGTTGTCAATTTTTATAAACAGAAAGCCGGTTGATGCTTTTTCTCAAATAGTGGTTGGGGAAAAGGCGCAAGTAATAGGAAATCAGCTGGTAGAAAAGCTAAAGGAGCTTATTCCCCGACATCAATTCCAGATACCGATACAAGCGGCAATAGGTAGCAAAATCATAGCCAGAAGTGATGTCCGGTCTTTCAGGAAAGATGTGACGCAAAAATTATACGGCGGAGATCGAAGCCGCAAAGACAAACTATTGGAAGCGCAGAAAAAAGGAAAGAAAAGAATGAGACAGTTTGGAGATGTGAATATACCGCAGGAAGTTTTCCTTAATATATATAAATAGTTTTTAGACCATTTCTTCCTTCTTTGATTTTACGAATCTTATCCACTCCTCGACTACTTCGAATATAGCTTTGAAGGGTGCTTCGATGACGAAATCAAATATAAATATAAATAAATTGATTTTGGTTATCTCTCCCGAGAGCCATTGCCCTACCCGAAGAAGGGGCAGCATGAAAAAGTCAAATATGGGTTCGAGTACACCTTCTTTTTCTAAAACCAAATATTCACGGGCGATGAGGCGAATCCGGTAAGCGAAAAAGGTGACGAGTGTAAGAAAGAAAATAAAGATACCTTGACTGACGATATTGAAATGAAACTTGCTGAGAATAAAGATGATGGCGCCAAAAGAGAGCAAAAAGGCCAAAATGTACATGAAGGTAAAGCCAATGTTGAGAAGCGGACTTTTGACTTTGGCTTTTTTGCCCAAGACTAACTGATTTTGCTCCTTCTGAGGAATATCGGGATCCTCAGTAATAATTTGCTTGATTTTAGTTTGAATTCTTTTGGTGTTGTCAGGTCCCGGGACTCCAACAGAGAGAATAATGGCGGACATAAATGCCGGGGGGACAAGAATATTGACTACGATGGGCAGATAAGATATTGATTTGAGGATGTAAATATCATATGGAAGCTCGAGGGCTAAGGCAAAAATTACTTTGGTAAGGACTATATATATAAAAGAGCGTACTCCCGCGCGTCTGAGCTTGGATCTAGTTTCGTCATAACGTTTGCGGCAGATCTCATCTATCTTGTACATAAGTTTTTCTTCATTTTCCAGGATAGCTTCATATTCTTTGGGGTACATTTCAAAAAGGTCTCGAAGTATAAGAAAAGGTGGTGATTCTCTTTTTACAAATCTTCTAAGCTGTTCAAGAAACGGATGGGCCAGATCTTTCTCGATTTTATTATAGATTTCGCCAAATGAAGGAAGAAGAGTCTGAGCATCCTGCCAGTTTCCTTTTATAAAATCAGGTATTAAAAGTTTTAGAAGATGGTATCTTATGAGGGGGTCGTCACTTTTGGCAAAAGCCCTCTCAACGGCAATATAAATAGTTACGTCTCTTTCCATCTCTTCACCGTTTAGGAAGCGAACGTTGTCACGCAGAAGATGGTAAACATAATTGGTGAACGCTTCGCGTCTGGGGTCTGGTGAGAGTCTTTCCTCTATTTCACAAGATGCTACTTCAATGATCCAGTCTGTGAGTTTTTTTTGCTCTTTTGAGGGCCTTCCCACGGTAAATTCATTTTTTAGATAAAAATATTTGTCGATGGTGCTTTGGATTTCAGCAATCTTATCTTCGGGCATGACGTTGTTTTCCAGATACCGCGCCCAGAGGAGTTCTTTTATGAGAGGTTCGGCTATATCATGACCGTTGGGGTTTAATACTATGCGCCTTCGCAATATTCTTTCTATTGCGGCTCTTCTTATAAGATGATCCTCTCTATACTCGATGGCGTTTCTCATCTTCTCGTATAAAAAAGCTGCAAAAGAGACTGTTTGAGAGACGGAGATTTTGGAGACATTGGAAGGCGCAGTGACGGGTGCCCCTTCTTTATATCTTTTGATTAGGGCATGGGTGTATTTGGATATGGGAATAGAGGGTTTGGGTACCTCGACAGGTAGAACGGTAGGTGGAGGTGTAGTAATAGTCGTTAAAGAATTGTCCATAAAATGTAAACTCGGGGGTGATGTACGGGATTTGAACCCGCAACCTTCTCCTCCACAGGGAGACGCTCTACCATTGAGCTAACACCACCGTCTGGTGTATTTATTATATATTAAATAGGATTTGGTTTCATTGGAAGACGAGTGAGAGGGCAAAGAGAGGGTGAAAAACAATAAGCCAATAGTCGCCCAGGGAAAATTTGCCGTCTAAATCTAGATCCAGGGGAATCAAAGGCTTGAACTTAATAAAATTATCTGCTTCTTGGAAGGTAATAATTGACTGGCGGGGAAGATAATAAGGTTTTTTGAGAACAACTCTATAATTTTTGCCTACGACGACATCTTTAAGTTTCTTTACTTCACCCTTGCTATTTTTAATATCTAAATTGGTAAACTCCACGACCGGCTTTTCATCATCATCAAGAATTAATAACGAAAAATCGGTACTTGATGTTTGAGTGTTTAGTCCGGTATTTACTTCTAATTTGAGGTTTGGTGGTTCTATGACCTCGACAATCCTATCATAGGAATCTATAATTTCCTCTTTATGTTTAAGCGAAATATTGAAATCATATTTTCCTGGAGTATTTCCTGTTTTTAATTCGTATGTGATAGCCCCATTTTTATCAGGTTCAATAAAATAATTTTCTAAAACTGAAGTAATTAAGTTTGATGATGTAATATCCACTGTATAATTTTGGGACTCCTCAAATATTGACTGTCCAGAATTTTTTATGTTCACTAGAAATGTATAATGTGAATCTGTGATAAGCTTTTGAGCAATAGGATCGCCCGCAATTTCTATATCTATTCTCTGCTCCGGCTCGCCGCGGGTTTTTGGTATCTGTTCTACTTCATAATAAGCATCGTAAAAACCAATATTTTCGGGCATTTTCCAGGAAAAATTATCAAACGGGTATGACTGATAACTAAAAACAAAGGGAGTAATAGCAACGAGGTTTGTTTCTCTCCATACAGATGTAAAAGCCTGTCTGGTGTATTCCCCGGCCAGATTTTGCGGCAAAAAATTACGATTAAAATTAATACCTTCGCGGTGAGGCCATCCTGTTTCAGTGATAAATACTGGGAGATTTTTGGTAAAGCCCAATTCTTTCAATAAATTTTGTTCCCAAATATATGATTTGATGGTGCCTTTGCCGAAATCTAGTGCAGTACCCACAAAGCCAGGATTGGGGTATGAATGCGATGTCCAGCCATCCAGTTTGTCAAAAATAGTGGTGTCTTTGTCCATCATGCGCGACAAAAATGTGCTAATATCCATGGTATCAGAACCATTGGGGGCGGCAGCATCAAGACCGGCTGGCAAAATGAAAAAATCTTCTGATTTTTCTTTCAATCTATCCGAAAATGTGGATAATATTTGAGTGTATTCTTCAGGATTTATATCACTGCCCCATTCTTTGGCATGATTTGGTTCGTTGAAAATGATAACATAGCGATTTTTGACTACCCAGTTGAGGGAATTCAAAAAATCTGCCCAGGAATTTATGTCATTTGGATCTGGTTTTTGCCATTTGTCACCCTCTAACTGGGTCGCTATTCTGATAATGGGTATGAGATGGAGCCTTCGTAGCTGATCAAATGTATTTTGCCATCTGTCTATATCGCGTTCATTTTTAGTGATAACAATGGTGATGTAACCCCAATCGCCGCCATTTGAGTTTACCAGTCGAGCGGCGTCTTCCAAATCATTGGAATCGATCACATGGATGCCAAAGCGATTATTGGGTACGACCAAGGGATCAGTAACGGCTAAGGTAATTGTTGGTCTAATTAGACTGATTATATAAATTAGAATGAATAGAATGGCATATCTCATGGGGTTTTTGGAAAGAGCGACCCGGGAGAGAATCGAACTCTCAACCTACTTCTTAGAAGGAAGTTGCTCTATCCGTTGAGCTACCGGGTCATTCTCATGATTATATCAAATTTTGTCTAGAAATTCGTTTATTCTTTAAAGACTGTTATGTGGTTTTTGAGGAATGTGGTATCAAATGTCTCTAGAAAGCCAAGTCGGCCTAGGAGTGCGGGTACTTCATTGTTGGCGAAAAAAGCTATTGGTATTTTTCTTTCTAAATCCCCTATTCTTGCTTTTATTTTATCTTTGTAGAAATAAACAACCTGATTACCTCCAACTCCATAGGTAGTATCTTTGACACAGTCTTTTTCTAATGAAATTCTTAGCTTTTCTGAAAAATGATTGGGTATGATGGTATAATCTGCGCCTGTATCTACAATCATCCAAATTAATACAGATTTGGTGAGAATCTTAGGAGATTGAAGTGTTACTTGAGCAACTGGTCGGTAGATATGGCCTAAGAAGCTATTACCAATGTCTTCAAACTGGAATTTTACATCCATAGAATAAGTGACCTGGCTTTGGGAAGATAGGCGACTTCAGGAGTAACATCTGGATGGGTTTTTTCCAACTTTTTGAGTATTTCGGCCGCACCTTCTCCTGTTTTAGCAGTATAAACCTTACCTGCTGCTAGAATAACGTGCTTTCCGCGGTAACGTGGATTACTAAATACCTCAGGCATTGATATTGTTTTGGCCATATCCTGTCCTTTATTAATATTATACTACTTTGCACAATCCTTTTTTTTGTGGGCGAGAGAGGACTTGAACCTCCACCCCTTTCGGGACAGCCTCCTCAAGGCTGCGCGTCTGCCAATTCCGCCACCCGCCCGGAATAATTCTGAGGAATTTTCCGGGTAAACCCAGAAAATTACTCACTTACAATTTTCACCCTGTGCCCTGAAGAGGAGTTGAACCTCTACGCCTTTTGGGCACACGCTCCTGAAGCGTGTCTGTCTGCCAATTCCAGCATCAGGGCTTGGAGCGGGCGAAGGGAATCGAACCCTCTGTCTTCTCCTTGGCAAGGAGACATATTACCGGTATACTACGCCCGCAGAATAATTTTCTAAAGAAAATTTTCTGCGTAAACGCATGTGTTTACACCGAAAAAATCTTCAGATTTTGTTCGGTGCTGAGGGTCAGAGTCGAACTGACATAACCTGTTTTTCAGACAGGCACCGTGACCACCTTGGTTACCTCAGCTTGTAATAACTTCACATTATATCAGATTTGTGCCCGAGGTCGGAGTTGAACCGACAAGAGCATAAGCTCACAGCATTTTAAGTGCTGCGCGTATACCAGGTTCCGCCACTCGGGCATGCTTTCTGTTTTTTCTACCTCTATGATTACTTGTTAAGCTATGACAGTTAGGGCATAAAACGCGTAAATTTTGCAGACGATTATCGTGTCTATCACCGTTAATATGATCCAATTCTAATGGCAGATAGCCATCGTCTGTATATTTTGCCCAACCACACTGCTCACAATGTAATGGTTTAAGTTTAGCTGTAAATAATCTCTTTTTCAACTTGAAGCTTTGAAATATGCTTCCTTTTATAAGAATTTTTTCTAAAGGAATTAGTGCTTTACCAATTCCTTTTAATCCTGCATTCCATCCTCTGCCTTTAAAGTGTTTAATGTCTAGGTTATTTTCTTTAATGTATTTTTTAACCTGTTCATAATTGCCGCCTGCCTCTTTCAGGTCAAGTTTTGCTAAGACCTGTCTATAACTAAACGAATTTTCCACTGCATATTTCAGATGCTTGACAGTCCATGATCTCTTTCTCATTTAATCACAATATTATCAAAGGGTAGACGCTTTTTCAATCGGAAGACGCAATGTGCTAGAGCAGTTTATTTTGTTTAGGTTGCTCTACGAAAGGAATTCCTAAATGCTTATATGCATGAGGAGTAGCCATGCGGCCGCGGGGAGATCTCTTCAGGAATCCGATCTGCATAAGATAGGGCTCTATGACTCCTTCCAGTGTGCCTATATCCTCTGATAATGATGCTGCGAGTGTCTCTATGCCTACCGGACCGCCTGAGTGCTTTTCGATGATAATCTTAAGAAGTCTTCTGTCCCCATCGTCTAATCCCATTTCATCAATGCCGAGCATGTGAAATGATTTTTCAACTATTTCTAGGGTTATTTTACCGCTGCCTTTTACCTGGGCAAAATCGCGGGCGCGCTTAAGAAGTTTGAGACCTATTCGTGGGGTGCCTCGGGCTCTTTTTGAAAGAAGATCTATAGCCTGGTTATCAATTGGAGTAGTGAGCTTATTGGAGGCTGTAATAATGATTTCTTTCAGTTCCTGATGCTGGTAAAAAGGCATATGATGGATGACGCCAAATCTATCCCGCATTGGTCCTGATAATAATCCTATTCTTGTCGTTGCTCCTACGATGGTAAAGGGAGAAAGATCGAGGCGAAGCGTCCTGGCTGATGGACCTTTGCCGATAATAATATCCAGTTTAAAATCTTCCATCGCAGGATAGAGAGTCTCTTCCACCGCTTTATTTAGGCGATGAATTTCATCGATAAATAAAATATCATAAGGCTCGAGATTGGTTAAAATGGCAGCAAGATCACCTGATCTGGCTATAGCAGGGCCTGATGTGATCCTAATACTGCTTCCCATTTCTTTGGCGATAAGATGGGCAAGAGTAGTTTTGCCCAGACCCGGAGGGCCATAAAGAAGTACGTGCTCTAGTGCTTCTTTACGGCGTTTGGCTGCTGTGATGGCGATACTAAGTGACTCTTTTATCTTCTCCTGTCCATAAAACTTCGACCAGTTTTCGGCCCTAAGAGAAACGAAGAGTATTTCCTCTTCTTTAACTGATTCTTTTTTTGTAAACTTTTTTTTAGCTGCCATTGTGTCATTTACCCAAAAATTGTAAGGCTAATTTAATTTTTTTATCTGTCGAAATATTTTTATCTGTGATAGATTTTAGAGATTCTTTAATTTCCCCAGTGGTAAAACCAAATGTCTTTAGTGCTGACAATATTTCTTGTGATTCTTTATCATCCAATCCTTTGAGATCTATGTCTTTACTTCCGCCGACTTTATTTTTCAGTTCAATGATGATTTTTTGGGCGTTTTTTCTGCCCAAACGTGGGACAGCAGTAAAAAAGTCTGTATCTGCACTCGCTATGGCTGTGACAATATCCTTGCTTTGCCCCTTGCTGAATATAGACATGGCTGTCTTGGGACCCACACCACTAACACTAAGGAGCATTTCGAAGAGTTCCAAATCATCTCTATGCAAAAATCCATAGAGTTCCAGAAGATCTTCCCTGACGTGGGTGTATATATGAAGAAAAAGACTTTGACCGATATTTTTTAAATTTTTTTGTACACCCTGGCTGATAATTACTTTATACCCTACCCCCCCGACATCCAAAAGTAAATATACACTGTTGTAATAGGCGACTTTGCCGTTTAATAAACCGATCATATATGAATTGATTTATTTGTATAACAGTAAGTGAGTGCGATGGCGAGTGCGTCGGCGGCGTCATCAGGTTTGGGAATTTCCTTTAATTTTAATATTAATTTTATCATGTGCTGGATCTGGGATTTATCTCCCTTTCCATATCCTGTTACTGCCAATTTTATATCTGCCGGTTTATAAAAAAACATGGGAATTTTATTTTGATAAGCTGCCAGCATTATAACACCTCTTGCCTGTCCTACATTCAAAGCGGTTGTTACATTGTTGCCGAAGAATAATTCTTCTGAAGCGATAGTGTTTGGATGATGTTTTTTTATAAGCGCGGTAATTTCTTTATAGATCTGGTAAATGCGGTTTTCAAGAGGAGACTTGGGTGTAGTTTCGATACAGCCATAATCTATAAGTTTTTCTTTTTGATTTGTGTACGATACTATCCCCCACCCAATCCGGCCAAAACCGGGATCAATGCCCATCACAACCATAGGAAACTCAATATAATCTAAAAATAGCTGGAATTCAATATAAATCTGGGGCCAACATTTTAATTTGAATTAATACTTTGTGTTTCTGATTTAATTCCCGGAGAAGGAAGGATTATGGTAACATTAATGGTTTTACTTTGAGGATAAGGTATTATTTTGGGAGTTACTATCGGAGGGTGATAGAATTTTGAATATAATCTAACTATACTAGTAATTGTAAGAAATAATAAAATAGATACTATAACTTGAGAAATACTTGCGCCAATGATATTTTTGAATATGCTAGTTTTGTTTGAACGGTTTAAGAGCGAAAATAAGAGTGGGCCTGATTGGGAAAAAATGAAATAAAAAAATATAATCAGGGGATATGGTGAAAAAAGAGATGCAAGTTGGTAGAAGCCTACTTCCCGGCTTAACCAAGTTCCTCCTTCCAGGAAGCCATGCATAACTTTTGGGAAATAGAGAAACGAA
>Ga0155063_155_pt1 | contig 19291 bp, 21 predicted proteins | sample RifCSPhighO2_01_FD_106031 | JGI IMG/M metagenome (GOLD analysis project Ga0155063, IMG submission 106031) | Candidatus Gottesmanbacteria bacterium RIFCSPHIGHO2_01_FULL_39_10 | reverse complement strand
TTTCCATCACGGACAATCGAGGCTTAAGAAAGTATATAGTCTGTTACATAGCACTGGGGAACTCAAGAAATTTTCATATAAGAAACTAGAGGCGGGGAAAAGCAAGGAAGATCATGAAAAAATGGTTTTGGAGTCCACGAAAAATATAAAAAAGGGAGATATTTTTCAGGTAGTTTTGTCGCTTAGGAGCTATTTTCATCTTACGGGGGATACGAGGCGAATTTATGCAATACTTCGACAGATAAATCCATCTCCTTATATGATTTATATGAAATTTGGAGAAAAAGAAATAATTTCAGCAAGTCCAGAACTTTTGATACGAGTGAAGGGGAGGGAGATTGAACATTTTGGGACACTAGCTGGGACGATACGAAGAGGAGGAGATAAAAAAGAGGATGAGAGACTGGAACAAGAATTACTCAGAGATGAGAAGGAAAAAGCAGAACATATGATGCTTGTCGATTTGGCTCGTAATGATGTAGGAAGAATTTGTGAATTTGGTAGTGTAAGAGTGGAGAAGTTGGCTTCCATCAAAAAATTCAGTCATGTGCAGCATATTTTTTCTGAAGTGCATGGGAGACTAAAAAGGCAAGAAGATAGTTTTTCGGCGCTTGCTTCCTGTTTTCCGGCAGGGACACTAACGGGAGCACCAAAAGTTGAGGCAATGAAAATAATTGCAAAGCTTGAGGGAGAATCACGAGGACCATATGGAGGAGTGGGAGGATATTTTTCCCTCTCTGGTGAATCGATGATGGCGATACTTATAAGATCACTATTTATAGATGGGAAAAGTGCTTATACACAAACGGGGAGTGGGATTGTGTTGGATTCGAAAGTGAATAATGAATATAAGGAAATAGAAAATAAACAGAAAGCGATGGAGGAGGCCTTGAAGAATGCATCAATGTAACAATGTTCCAATGGAACAATGAAAGATAATATTATGAAAACTTTAATAATTGATAACTATGATTCGTTTACATATAACCTTTACCAATATATTGGTGAGTTGGGTGGCAATCCTACAGTGGTGAGAAATGATGAAATAAGTTTGAAAGAAATTCAAAAACAAAAGTTTTCCCATATAGTAATTTCCCCCGGACCTGGATCGCCTGATGATAAAAAATATTTTGGAGTGTGTATGGAGGTGATCAAAAATTTAGGAAAAAGTGTACCTATTTTGGGAGTATGTTTGGGTCATCAGGGAATTATATCGGCATTTGGCGGGAAAGTAGTGCGTGCTGGAGTAATAAAGCATGGTAAGCAAAGCAGAATAAAACATAATAAAAAGGGAATTTTTCAGGGAGTAAAAAATCCACTTTTCGGGATGAGATATCACTCATTGGTGGGAGAGAAAGAGAGTATTCCGGATGTGTTTGAGGTAACTGCGGAATCTTTGGATGATGGAGTAGTGATGGGGGTAAAGCACAAAGAATATTCAATATTTGGGGTGCAGTTTCATCCGGAATCAATTGGGACTGAAGATGGAAAAATCATTCTTGAGAATTTTTTAAAACTATAAATATTTTATGATTAAGCAGCTTTTGAATAAACTTATTGAAAAGAAAGATTTGACTATTGAGGAATCTGAAAAATTAATGGAAGAAATGCTTAGGGGAAATTTAACGAATGCGCTGATGGCTTCTGTGTTGACGGCTCTACGGATGAAAGGGGAGAGTGTGGAGGAGATGTTGGGATTTATAAATGTGATGAGGAAATATATGCAAAAAATTAAGGTAAGTGGATTAGTAATAGATACTTGTGGAACTGGGGGGGACGGAAAGGGGACTTTTAATATATCTACGGCGACTGCTTTGGTGGTGGCGGGAGCTGGGGTCAAAGTGGCCAAGCATGGAAATAGGAGTGCTAGTAGTTTTTGTGGAAGTGCGGATGTGCTGGAAGAGTTGGGAGTAAATATTCAAATGACACCTAGGCAAGCGGAAGATTGTTTACAAAAAGTAGGAATCACATTTTTATTTGCACCGCTTTTTCATCCGGCGATGAAACATGTGGCAGGGGTACGGAAAGAATTGGGTATACGGACTGTCTTTAACTTTTTGGGACCGTTTGTAAATCCAGCTAGAGTTAGGAGACAGATCGTGGGAGTATCTGATAGAAATATTGCAGAAAAACTGATGGAGGTGGCAAAGTACCTAGATTATGAACATTTATTGATAGTAATCAGTGATGATGGATTGGATGAGATAAGTATTTCTAATAAGACGCGTATTTTTGAAATAAAAAATAATAGAGTGAGAAAATTTACTATGATGCCAGAAAACTTTGGGATTAAAAGAGCATCTATTGAGACAATTAAAGGTAGAGACGCAAAAATAAATGCAAAAATAATAGAGCGGATATTGGAAGGAGAAAAAGGGCCAAAAAGAGATGTGGTGATTTTAAATAGTGCGGCGGCTTTGTATGTAGCAGGAAAAGTAAAGGATATAAATTCAGGAATCAAATTGGCAGAGGAATCGATTGATAGGGGAAAGGCTAAAAAGATTTTGGAGCAACTTATAAATTATGGTCAATAATTTTCGAAAAAATATTTCAAATCCAAAAGGTTTTATAGCCATAATTGCGGAAATAAAATTGGCGTCTCCATCTACCGGGAGATTGGGAGATGTATTGGATGTGGAGAAGAAAATAAAAGCATATGAAAAAGGTGGAGCAGATTGCATATCTGTGGTGGTAGAGAGCAGACGGTTTGGAGGGAGTTATGAACTATTGAGAGAAGTAAAGTCTTACTCCAACCTTCCTATATTATGTAAAGATTTTGTAACTGATGAGTCTTTTATTTATAAAGCAAAAGATTATGGAGCCGATGCGATACTTTTGATAGCGAGAATTGTATCACTGGACAAATTGGTTAAATTAGTCAAATTGGGGAGAGAGTTGGGGATTGAGCCAGTGGTGGAAGTTTTTGATAAAGATGATTTAGAGAAAGCAATTTTAACAAGGACAAATTTTGTAGCGGTGAATGCTAGAGATTTAGACACATTTAAGATAAATGTTGATCAGGCGTGTAAGTTATTGAGAAAGACTCCTCGGAAATTTTTGCGTTTAGGATTTTCAGGGGTAGTTTCGAGGAAGGAAGTGGTGCAATATAAAAATGCGGGTGTGTTGGGAGTGCTGGTTGGGACAATACTCATGAAAGGGGAAGATCCTGAGTTAATAATAAAGGAGTTGAAAGATATATGAAAGTGAAAGTAAAAATTTGCGGGATAAGAAGTATTGAGGCTGCAAGAGCAAGTGTGAAATATGGGGCGGATTTTTTGGGTTTTAATTTTGTAAAAAGTTCCAGGCGATATATTGAGCCACTGAAGGCTAAAGAAATAATTGGGGCGCTTACAGCGGAAACAAAAGTGGTGGGGGTTTTTCAAAATGAAAAAGTGGAAAAGATTAAGAAAATTATAGATTTATTGAAATTGGATTTTGTGCAACTGCACGGAAATGAACCGCCGATTTATGGCCAATTGACTCAGTATGCCGGGGTGATCAAAACTTTTTCTCTGTCTTTTGGATTTGATACGAAGAAAGTGATGGAAGAGATGGGTATATATAATGTAGATTATTTTCTACTCGATCGTGAGAATCAGGGATATGGAGAAATGATAAATATCGGAAAAGCTAAGGAAATAAGTGAAAAGTTTCCTATATTTTTGGCTGGAGGGTTAAGTGTGGAGAATGTGAGAGAGAGGATAAAAATAGTAAAGCCTTTTGCTGTGGATACGGCAGGAGGGATAGAAACTGAAGGAAAAGAAGATATAGATAAAATTAGACAATTTATACAAAATGCGAAAGGAATTTTATGATTTTTGATTATAAAACTAAATATGATGCGGATGCCGGTGGACATTTTGGGGAGTTTGGGGGAAGATTTGCTCCAGAAATGCTTATACCTGCACTTATCGAATTGGAGGATGCATATAAGAAAGCGAGAAAGGATCCGGAATTTGAAAAAGAATTTTTGGATCTTTGTTATAGTTTCTCCGGACGCCCGACACCGCTTACTTATGCGGCTAATTTAACAAAACTATTAGGAGGGGCAAAAATATATCTTAAAAATGAGGGGCTGAATTTGTCGGGTGCTCATAAAATTACGCATTGTTTGGGACAGGCGATACTTGCTCGGCGAATGGGTAAGAAAAGAATTATTGCTGAGACGGGGGCAGGACAACATGGGGTGGCTGCTGCAACTGTGGCAGCGAAATTTGGTATGAAATGTACCGTTTATATGGGAGAAGTGGATGTGGCAAGACAAAGACCGAATGTTTTCTGGATGGAACAATTGGGAGCGGAGATAGTATCTGTAAAGTTTGGAAGCAAAACACTGAAAGATGCAGTGAATGCGGCTCTTAAAGACTGGATAACGAATGTGCAGGATACGCATTATTTATTAGGTTCAACTGTTGGTCCGCATCCGTTTCCTACAATTAATCGAGATTTTCAACAAGTGGTAGGAATGGAAGTAAAAGAGCAGATAAAAAAAGTGGAGGGAAGTCTACCGGATTATTTAGTAGCTTGCGTGGGAGGAGGCAGTAATGCAATGGGACTTTTTTATAGATTTTTGGAGGATGAAAAGGTCAATTTGATAGGGGTGGAGGCGGGAGGAAAAGGTATAGAAAAAATAGGTACTCATGCTGCAAGGTTTAGAGGAGGAGAAACTGGAGTTGTGGAAGGATACAAATCACTCTTTTTACAGGATAAATATGGAAATATAGAAAAGACGCACAGTGTATCAGCTGGACTTGATTATCCCGGAGTGGGACCGCAACTAGCATACCTTGGAAATGTGGGAAGAGTGAAGTTTGAATATGCTACGGATCATGAAGTGATTGCGGCTTATAAACTTTTGGCAAAAACCGAAGGGATAATTTGTGCTCTGGAGTCTGCTCATGCTGTAGCGTATGCCGTAAAACTAGCGCCGAAACTGCCGAAAGACAAAATTATTGTGGTGAATCTATCCGGGCGTGGAGATAAGGATATCTTTATTGTAGCTGAAGCGGTGAAGGATAAAAATTGGGTAGAGTTTTTGAGGAGTAAAGTATGAATAAAATTAAACTAATGACTCATGTAGTGGTGGGGTATCCGAATATGGAGGAAAGTGAGAAGCTGATAAAAATTTTGGCAGAACAGAGTGATTTTCTGGAACTTCAGATACCTTTTTCGGATCCAATTGCTGATGGGGAGACTATTATGAAAGCGTCAGAGATAGCACTTAAAAATGGAATGAATACTGATAAGGCGTTTCGATTTATGGAAGAATTGGGAAATTATCGTATGCCGAAATTAGTAATGTGTTACTACAATCAAGTTTTTCGATATGGAGTAGAGAAGTTTTGCAAGAGAGCAAAGATGAGTGGAGTGAGTGGACTTATTGTTCCTGATATTCCACCGGAGGAGGAAAGAGGAGAGAAATTTATGGAGATTTGTGAGAAATATAATTTAGATCATATACGAGTAATATCGCCAGCAAGTGGGGTGGAGCGACTGAAAATAAATGCAAAATATGGAAAGGGATTTGTATACTGCGTGAGTCATTTTGGAGTGACGGGGACAAAGACGGAATTTAGTAATAATCTAAAAAAATATATTGAAAGAGTGAGAAAATATTTTAGTATACCGGTGGCTTTGGGGTTTGGTATTTCATCAAGCGAACAAATAAGTAAAATAAAGGGTTTAGTAGATATTGCGATAGTAGGGAGTGCGATTATAAAGGAATACGATAAAGAAGGAATAGCAGGAGTAGAAACATTTGTGAAATCACTTAAAGCTGATACAATATAAAAATATGAAAAGAATTTTGGCGGGAATTACTCCGAGTGGAGACGGAACTCTTCATATAGGAAATTATCTAGGGGCGGTGAGGCAATTTGTAGAGCTTGCCAAGTCTTATGATTGTTTTTTGATGGTAGCCGATCTGCATGCTTTGACAACTATACAAAATAGGGAACAAATGAGAAAAAATACTGAAGCCCTGATACTGAATGAATTATCTCTATTGGGGGATCTTTCGCATATCACTTTTTTCCGGCAGTCGGATGTAGTGGAGCATGCTGAACTTACGTGGGTTTTAAATAATGTGACGCCACTTGGACTTCTTAGGCGTGCACATGCATATAAAGATAAATTACAGAAGAATATAGTTGAGGATGATATAAATATGGGACTCTTTTGTTATCCCGTGCTTATGGCTGCTGATATACTTCTTTATAAGCCGGAATTGGTGCCGGTGGGTAAGGACCAGAAGCAACATGTTGAAATAACGAGAGATATTGCGGAAAGATTTAACAAAATCTTCAAGAAAGAAGTATTTCCACTTCCTGAACCTTATATACCTGAGGAAGTAGCGGTGGTGATGGGAACTGATGGGAAGAGAAAGATGGGTAAGAGTTTGGGCAATATAATAAGTATATTTGAGGATGAGGCGGTAATAAGAAAACAGGTGATGAGTACATATACCGATCCGACAAGAATGCGGGCTTCCGATCCGGGGCATATAGAGGGGAATATGGTGTTTGCATATCTTGATTTCTTTGGAGAAAAAGATGAGATTGCTGAATTGAAGAAGCGATATAAAGAAGGAAAAGTGGCGGATGTGGAGGTGAAGGAATATCTTTTTGAATCTTTGATGAAATATTTTGTGAAGGCACGGCAAAGATATAAAGAACTTAAAGCAAATCCAGCGATGGTAAAAAATATTTTGCAGGAGGGAGCAGAGAAAGCCAGGAAAGTAGCGTCAGATACAATGATGGAGGTGCGGGAAGTAATTGGACTTTCAAATGAATATTCTTTTTTTAAGTATTAAGTCTTCTTTTAGCTTCCATTTGGAGTAGATTTGGGGTATAATGAGTCCTCATAATGAAAGATACGGTAACTTTTGCTGATTTCCAAAAGATAGATTTCAAGGTAGGCAAGGTAGTAGAAGTAGAAGATGTAGTAGAATCACAAAATTTACTCCGCATGAAGGTGGATTTGGGATCCGACTATGGTATACGTACAATTTTTGCAGGTGTGAAGAAGTGGTATAAGCCAAGCCAACTGAAAGGCAAAAAGTTTATTTTTGTGGCAAATCTGGAACCTAAAAAAATGATGGGAAGTGAAAGTCAAGGGATGATGCTGGCGGCGGATACAGGTGAACCTGTTTTGATACCGGTAAATAAAAAAGTGAAGGAAGGGACTGTAATTAGATAAATCATTATAAATATGGCGAACGGAAAAAATGCCAAAAGCGGCAAAAAAATAAATAAGATTTTTGAATTTAAATTCAATTTGACGCCAAAGAATGTATTTTTATGGCTGATTGTGCTTTTTTTGGTCTTCAGCGTCTTTTTGAGTTTTCGGGAAGGATCGAAACTATTTCCTGAGAAGCCATTATCCAGTGTTATAACCGATGTGGATCGCGGGAAAATATCCAAGATAGAAGTATTGGATGATAAACTGCTGGTGAGTTATAAAGACGGTAAGATATTTTCTTCACGAAAAGAAAATCAAGATAGCATATATAAGATACTGAAGGATTCGGGTATAGATACTAAAAAAGTGGAAGTGGATATAAAAGATACATCGGGTGGGGCAATGTGGGTCAATATTTTGTCCAACGTATTACCTCTTGTTCTTATGGTTGGGTTTTTCCTCTTTCTTATACGACAGGCGAGGGGAGCACAGGATAGTTTATTTTCTTTTGGCCAGTCAAAAGCAAAACTTTTTGCCAAAGATACACCCAAAGTAACATTTGCTGATGTTGCCGGAATTGATGAAGCGAAAAAGGAATTGGAGGAAGTGGTGGACTTTTTGAAGAATTCCCAAAAATATAGATTGCTTGGAGCAAGAACGCCAAAAGGAGTACTTCTGGTAGGGCCAAGCGGTACTGGAAAAACATTACTAGCTCGGGCAGTAGCGGGGGAGGCGGGCGCGCCGTTTTTCTCCATGGCAGGATCTGAGTTTATGGAGATGTTAGTGGGAGTCGGAGCCTCAAGAGTAAGAGATCTTTTTAATACTGCAAAAAAGAGTTCACCGGCGATAATTTTTATAGATGAGATTGATGCTATAGGAAGAGTAAGATCGGTAGGAGTGATGGGAGGTCATGATGAGAGGGAGCAGACACTGAATCAAATATTAGTTGAGATGGATGGATTTGAGCCAAATACTGCAGTTTTAGTTATAGCAGCTACCAATAGAGGAGATTTACTTGATCCGGCACTTCTAAGACCGGGAAGATTTGATAGAAGAGTGGTTCTGGATCTTCCGGATATGGAGGGAAGGAAAGCTATACTTAAAATACATGCTAAAGGAAAACCGATGGTAGCTAATATAGATTGGGATAAAGTAGCCAAAAGAACGGTCGGATTTTCGGGAGCAGATCTTGAAAATATGCTTAATGAGGCGGCGATACAGGCGGCCAGACATAATAGAAAGGTAATAGAATTTGAGGATGTGGAGGAAGCGGCTACAAAAGTAAAATTGGGACCGGAAAAAAAGAGACTGCAGAGTGATTTGGATCGCAAAATGACTGCTTATCATGAAGCAGGACATGCAATAGTAACTCATGAACTTCCCCATATGGATCCGGTACACCGGATTTCAATAGTTTCCCGAGGTATGGCATTAGGATTTACGCTGATTCCACCTGATAAGGATAGGCTGCATGAGACAAAATCACATCTTGTACAGCAAATTGCGTCAATGCTTGGCGGAAGAGCAGCTGAAGAGTCGGTATTTAATGAAATGACTTCGGGGGCTGCTAATGATATAGATAAGGCAACGATGTTGGCTAAGAATATGGTGATAGAGTTTGGTATGAGTGAACTTGGACCAATAAATTTTGGTCCGACAATGGATACAACTGAATGGGGAGGAAAATGGATGAATGAATCTCACGTTTCACCGGAAATGCAGTCAAGAATTGATTCGGAGATTAAAAAGATAATTGATGATGCATATAAAGTGGCGCTTGGTATAATCAAGAAATACAGGAAAGAGCTGGATAGGGTAGCGATGGAGCTGGTAAAGAAAGAGACACTGGAGTCTGAGGATTTTGAAAAACTGGTAGGACACTCCAAAAGAGCATTGGCGATGGCAAAAGCTTCTAAATAAATTCTCTTCCTGCTACAATAAATCTCATGAATCGGTTAGTGATAATTGATGGTCATGCGATACTCCATAGGGCGTTTCATGCTTTACCACCTCTTACTACCAAGGATGGGGAGATGGTGAATGCAGTGTTTGGGTTTATATCAATGATTCTTAGGGTGATACAGGATCTTAAGCCAAGTTATTTTGTGGTGACATTTGATAGACCTAAACCAACTTTTCGTAAAGCGATGTATGTAGGATACCAGGCGCATAGACCCAAGATGGATGATGATCTTTCTTCGCAGATAGAAAGGGTACATAAGGTACTGGAAACCATGGGAATAGCAATATTTGAGATGGATGGATATGAGGCGGATGATGTAATTGGAACCATAGTTACAAAAATTGATGGCGACATAGAAAAAGTTATTGTAACTGGAGATCGGGATATATTGCAGCTTGTAAACAGTCATGTGAAAGTATATATGCCGGTGAAGGGTCTTTCTGTCTCCAAATTATATGGAGAAAAAGAGGTGGAGGAGAAATATGGAATAAAGGCGTCACAAATTGTAGATTATAAGGCATTGGTGGGAGATGCGTCTGATAATTATCCGGGGGTTTCTGGAATTGGGCCAAAAACTGCTAGTCAGTTGGTAACAAAATTTGGAAATCTAGAAAATATTTATGAGCATATTGGAGAGGTGGAGAGTGAAAGGTTTAGGAAGACACTGGCAGAAAATAGTGAGTCTGCGGCTCTAGCTAAAAAACTGGCCACCATAGTAAGGGATGTGCCAATAACATTGAATATTGAGAAATGTAAGCTGGGTAATCTAGATAGGCCGCATGTGCATAAAATGTTAGAGGATTTGGAGTTTCGGAGTTTGATAACGCGATTGGGAGGAAGTAAGAATCAAGAATTAAGAATTAAGAACAATGAAAAACCAAGAAGAGAAGAGAAAAAAGGGGATAATACTCAACAGATAAAGTTGTTTTAAGTTATGAAAATTGCTTTAGTACATGATTATATAAAGGAATATGGTGGGGCTGAGCGGGTGCTTGAAGCTTTGCATGAGATATGGCCGGAGGCGCCTGTTTATACTACTGTTTATTTACCGGAATTTTTGGGCCCGCATAAAGAGAGATTTAAGGATTGGAAAATAGTTACTTCTTGGATGCAGAAAATTCCTTTTGTTGGCAAACTAATTAGTCCAATGAGAGTTATAAGCCCAAAAATATTTGAAGGTTTTGATTTTTCTCCCTTTGATGCAGTGATAGTATCGGCAACTGGAGCATATTTTCCAAATTCAATCCGTACAAGTTCCAAAACAATACATATTTGTTATTGTCATACGCCGCCAAGGTATCTTTATGGATATCCAACAGCTCGAGATTGGAAGAAACATTGGTGGGGGAGGGTGTTGGGAGAGGTGGCAAATCATTTTTTAAGACAAACTGATTTTCTTTCTTATCAAAAGCCAAAATATATTATTGCAAATTCGATGGAAGTCAAAAGAAGGATAGAGAAGTTTTATCGACGTGAGTCTTTTGTGATATATCCACCGGTGGAGATGGGAATTAAGAAGCAAGAATTAAGAAGTAGGAATAAAAGAAAGTATTATTTGGCGGGGGGGAGGTTGGCTAGAGCGAAGAGGATAGATTTGGCGATTGAGGCATGTAATAGATTAAAGTTGCCGCTTAAAGTATTTGGAAAAGGATTTGGAGATTATGGGGAAGAACTTAAAAATTTGGCTGGACCGACTGTAGAATTCGTGGGAGAGGTAAGTGATAGTGAGCTTTTGGATCTTTATGAAGGAGCAAAAGCACTTTTATTTACTGCAGAATATGAAGATTTTGGAATAATGTCTGTGGAAGCACAAAGTCAAGGTGTGCCGGTGATAGGTCTTAATCAAGGAGGAGTGAAGGAAACAGTAGTCGATGGTAAAACAGGAGTACTATATAAAGAATCAAGTGTAGATGATTTGGTGAGTGCAATAAAGAGGTTGGAGAAATTGGATTTAGATCCAAAAGATTTCATAGAGAACGCTAATAAATTCAATAAAGAAAGATTTAAAAACGAAATAAAAAAATTTGTGGAGTCACATGCCGGAACTTCCTGAAATAGAGACGATTCGTCTTCAAATAAGTAAGATTATTATTGGGAAAAGAATCGAAACAATATCCATAGAAAAGAAGAAATCCTTCATAGGTGATCCTTCATTAACTTATAACTCTAAAATAAAGAATATTCGGCGTTTTGCCAAAATATTAGTTATAGATTTTTCTAATAATATATCACTTGCTGTTCATCTAAAAATGTCGGGACAGCTGTTGTTTAGAAGTGAGAATATAGAAGTAAGAATTAAAAATGGAAAACTGAATAATCTTCCGGATAAGCACACTAGAGTAATAATTACTTTTACAGATGGAGATAAATTGTTTTTTAATGATATGAGGATGTTTGGGTGGTTAAGAGTTTTGAAGCGGAGAGATTTGAGTAATATTGTAGATAAATTAGGTCCTGACGCATTAAATGAGTTAGATGAGAAGAAATTTTATGAGATATTAAATAGTTCAAAGCGACCAATAAAGCTGGTTTTGATGGATCAGGAGAAAATTGCCGGGGTAGGGAATATATACGCAAATGACGCATTATTTTTGTCAAGAATAGATCCCAAGATGCAAGCAAATAAATTGTCAAATGGTCAAATTGTTAAATTGTTGGGAAGTATTAAGAGGGTACTTAGAGATGGGATAAAGTGGAAAGGAGCATCGAGAAATAATTTCCGCGATATTTATGGAGAGAAAGGAAATGTGCAAGATCATTTTTGGGTTTATGACCGGTTGGGATATGAATGTCCTAATAAATGCGGAGGGAAAATAAAAAAAATCCGTTTGGGAGGTCGAGGTACGTTCTTTTGTGTAAATTGTCAAAAGGAGGGCGATTTGGTAGAATAGCACAACATGATGACAAAGACGTCACCTGTAATTTTATCTTTAGGGGGATCACTTGTTGTTCCTAATGGTGGGATTGAGAATAAATTCCTTATTGAGTTTAATGCATTTGTAAGAAAAAAAATCGCCGAAGGAAGGCGATTTTTTATTGTAGTAGGAGGGGGTGCTATAGCTCGACACTATAGAGATGCTGCGCAGGGAGTAGTAGGGAAGATAACTAATATTGATTTGGACTGGTTGGGAATTCATGCTACGAGACTTAATGGACATTTACTTAGAACTATTTTTCAGGATATAGCACATCCAAGGATTGTAGAAAACTACAATAAAAAACTTTATAACCTGAAGGAACCTCTGGTTATTGCGGCCGGATGGAAGCCGGGTTGGTCGACTGATTATTGCTCGGTACTTTTGGCGCGAGATTATGAAAGTAAAATAATAGTCAATATGACCAATATAGCCAAGGTCTATAACAAAGATCCCAATAAAGAAAAGGATGCTAAACCCTTAGATCACGTAAGCTGGCCGGAGTTTCTGAAGCTGGTAGGCGATGCGTGGTCGCCAGGAAGCAACTCTCCATTTGATCCGGTAGCCTCAAGACTTGCTTCTAATATGGGCCTTAAAGTGATAGTTCTTGATGGAAGAAATATAGAAAATCTGGAGAAGGCTATAGAGGGTAAAGAATTTACCGGTACGGTAATTGAATAATGTATTTGATATCCATTTCCCTTGATAATTTTCGCAGTTATAAAAAGAAAAAATTTCATTTCTCCCCAAATCTTTCCATAATCATAGGTCCTAATGCTTCCGGAAAAACTAATTTATTGGAAGCGATATTTCTTCTTGCAATAGGAAAAAGTTTCCGTACGGATGAGACTCACGATATGATTTCTGAGGCGCAGGAAGTGGGTAGGGTAAAGGGAGAAGTGAAGACGAAAGATAAAGATGTAACACTGGAAGTTATGCTGACCCGTGGACAAGTAGGCAGTATACCAACACCATATAAAAAATATATGGAAAATGGTATATCAAAGAGATTAGTAGATTTTGCGGGAATACTTCGTGCTACTCTTTTTTGGCCGGAAGATCTAGAGCTTATTATCGGGTCACCAGTGAGGCGTCGCCGGTATATGGATTTTGTACTGATGCAAATAGATAGAGAATATAGAAGATCACTTCTTTCTTATGAAAAAGGACTGCGGCAGAGGAATAAATTACTGGAACTTATTAGGGAAGGAAAAGCTGGGCGAGGGCAACTTATTTTTTGGAATCAGCTGCTTATTAAAAACGGAGATTATATTGCAGGGAAAAGAGAGGAATTGCTGGAATTTATGAATAGAGAAAGTGCGAAAGACTTTGATATCGGCCGTTTTCAGCTGACATATGACAGAAGTGTTATATCTACCTTACGACTTGAGCAATATGCACAAGAAGAGATAGTTTCCGGAAGCACACTTGTGGGTCCTCATAGGGATGATTTTTTCTTTGAAATTCTTGAAGGAGAAAAGCCGCGTAATTTGCATCATTTCGGCAGTCGGGGAGAGCAGAGATTGGGGATATTGTGGATGAAATTGGCTGAACTTCACTTCATTAAGGCAAACACACTGGAATCACCGCTTCTTATACTTGATGATATATTTTCAGAACTAGATCATAAACATCGGGAAATAATATTTGATATTATTGGAAATCAGCAGACGATTATCACTACGACTGATGAACACTTTATAGGAAAGAAACATACGAAAGATGGTACAATAATTACGTTATAAAATATGGAGTCGTTTAATCCTACTAATCTAAAAAGTCTATATATTCCTCCCAAAGAATCGCATAAGGGGAAAAATGGGAAACTTCTTATTATAGGAGGATCTCATCTGTTTCATTCTGCTTCTTTATGGTCACTGAAAGTAGCCAGTCGGATTGTGGATCTAGTGCATTATTCATCTGTACCAGAAAATAATGCGATAGTTGCAAAACTTACTGAGGAATTCCGGGATGGAATTATTGTGCCAAGAGGTGAAATAGAAAGCTACATAGAGGAGGATGATTGTGTGCTAGTCGGTCCAGGCATGGTAAGGGCAGATAATGAAACAATGAAACAATTTTCCCTGCCTGACCGGCAGGCAGGCAATGTTACAATGAAGAATTTAAAAGATATTATTGAGATAGAAGACGAAGGAGTGCAGACGTATTATTTAACGAAGTATTTACTAGAGAAGTATCCAAATAAAAAATGGGTGATAGATGCGGGTGCTTTGCAGATGATGGAGCTTAGTTGGATACCAAGCGGCGCTATACTTACACCGCATCAAAGCGAATTTGAGCGCCTTAAATTAAAAATTAAAAGTGAAAAATTAAAAATGATAATGGAAAATGAAAAAATTGATGATCAAGTGAAAGAGTTTGCCAAGGAATATAAGTGTACGGTACTCCTTAAAGGAGTAGAGGATATTGTGTGCAATCAATCTAATTGTGTAAAAGTAACAGGCGGAAATCAGGGGATGACCAAAGGGGGAACAGGGGATGTATTGGCTGGACTTGTTGCTGCGCTATATACTAAAAATGATGCCTTTCTGGCGGCAAGTGCGGCTTCTTATATCAATAAAAAGGCAGGGGAGGATCTTTCAGAAAAAATGGGAATATATTTCAATGCCTCGGATCTAACTGATCAAATTCCCCAGACGATGAAGAGATTGTTATTATAACTACTTGACAAAATATATACAAAACATTACAATAAGTAAACTATGGATAATATAGTGCAAGTACGATTATCTGATGACTTAAAGGATAGACTGGAAAGAGTAGCGGAGAGGATGGAAATGCCGCTTTCTACTCTTATACGGACTATTTTGGCTTCTTTTGCCAAAAAGCCTGAAGCAGTGAGACTAACTGAGAATGGATTTACGGTTGAGGAGGAAGAGAGGATTCTTCGATCAGTTAAGGCTACAGAAAAAGCGATAAAAGAGGGTAGGGTAGAAGTATACCGGTCAGTTGATGATGCATTGGAGGCTTTGGAAAAAGAAGTAAAGAAGTGAAACAGATAGTATTTTCCACATCATTTCGCAAAGCATATAGAGAAAGGATTGTTCTACACCCTCATTTAGTGAAACTTTTCCGCAAGAAATTTAAAATTTTTAAATCTAAAGATCAGGTAGAACTCTATATACACGCATTGGGAGGAAGAATGACGGGACAATCTGCGTTTTTTCTCGATTATGATCTGCGGTTAGTCTTCAAAGAAACAAAAAATAGCTATATATTTATAGATATTGGTACTCATCCGCAAGTTTATCAGTAAGAAATTCTTGTAGATTCACAATTTCCCGAGGTGTTATAGCTATATCACCTCGGAGGTGATAGTTCCTAGAAGAAATTTAGAAGAATAATTCCCAGGATACAAAAAGCTGAGCCGAGGAGTTTTTTGGGGATGTTTTGCTTTTCACCGAGGAAAATAATCCCGATTAATATAGTTGAAAGGAGATATGAGGTGTCGGAATTGGTATTAGCTATAGAAATAGGCCCATTTTGGATACTCCAATAAATTGCATAAAATCCAGCTACTACAGTAATTCTAGATAGTAATATTTTTCTTCTACAATATTTTTGTTGACACTTTCAGTAATACCAAATAAAGCTCCTGAAATTAAAGATACTAAAAAGAATAAACTCATTTGTCTATTTTGTCTTTTATTTTACTGAGTTGGTAGGTGATGGTGACTGCAAGGAGGGTAATTAATATTGCATAAATGAGAAGGGAAATGATGCCGCTGCCTACTGATAAGTATTTTTTAACATAGTTATTGACTAGTTCCTGGATAACATTGTTCCAGGCAAGGGCGGCGACAAGACCGAAACCGGATGTGGCTAGTGTAATCATCTGTTTGATAACTTCAGAGCGAAACTGTTTTTTGTTTGGATTTTTATCCGTCATAATGAGATAATTATAATACAAATACCATGTATTCTCCTAAATATACCATTTCTAACAAAATACTTAAGAATATAGGACTGATTGAGGCATCGAGAGAGATAATACTGAATGCACCGCTGGTGCCGGCATGGGAGAAGAAATTCAGGGAGGAGGCAATAGTGCGGACTGTGCATCATGGAACGCATATTGAAGGGAATGAACTGAATAGAACGGAGGCTGAGAAAGTAATAAAAGGGGAAAGTGTGGTAGGGAGAGCACGAGATATACAGGAGGTTATAAATTATAGGGAAGTATTGGAATATATTGAAGAATTGGGTAAGAAACCGGATCTTAAAATAAGTAAAGAGATACTTAAAAAAGTTCATGCACTTACGACACAAAAAATACTTGAGGGTGGAAAATCAGGCAATTTTAGAAATACTGGGGTTGTCGTTAAGAATTCACTAACTGGAGAAATCACTTTTCGTCCTCCACCGGCTGTGGAGGTCGAGTATCAAATAGATGATTTCTTGATGTGGTTTAATCAGCTTGTGAAGGATGACTTGCATCCGGTGATTAAGGCGGGTGTGGTGCATTATGAACTGGTGCGGATACATCCTTTTGTAGATGGTAATGGAAGAGTGGCAAGATCGATGGCGACACTGTCACTTTTTATAGATAATTATGATATAAAGAAATTTTTTTCGCTGGAGGAATTTTATGATCGCGATGCCGAGCGTTATTATGAAGCTTTGAAATCGGCAGAAAGTGGAAATCTAACTGGGTGGCTCGAGTATTTCTCGCTTGGTTTGGCAATTGAACTTAATCGTATAAAAGAGAAAATACAGAGGCTATCGACTGATCTTCATTTTAAGGAAAAGCTTGGGGGAAAACAGGTATTTTTGACTGAGAGACAGATTGCGATAATAGAATATATACAAAGAGCTGGCTATTTGCAGAATCCAGCTTTTGAGGAGCTGTTTCCTAAGATTTCTGAGGATACGATACTACGGGATATCCAAGATCTTATAAAAAAGGGTATAATACGAAAAGAAGGAAAAACCAAAGCTGCCCGGTATATATTGAGGGCGTGAACTTTTATGTTTGTTCAAAGCCCGGAGTTTATTTATATTGCATTAGTCTTGCCCAGTCTTTTTGCACTGACTCTGATAGCTGAGGGAGTGCATAAGATACTTAAGAATGAATCTGGGTGGCTGGCTGTATTTTTGGGGTGCTTCTTTTTGGCAGTTCTAATCTTTGGCTATTTCCTTCTTATCTTTAAGAGATGACTTTTTCCCAATTGTCCATATATTTAGAAAAACTAGAGCAGACTACACTGCGGAATAAAATGGTGGAGATTTTAGCAGACCTTTTCTCAAAAGCAGAAAAAGACGAGATCGGAAAGATGTGTTATCTTCTGCAGGGTAGGGTCGTACCTCTTTATGAGGCTGTCGAGTTTGGTGTGGCCGATAAGATGATGATGAGAGCGATAGTGCTGGGTACGGGTAGTACAGACCGTGAAGTGCTTGGTGTTTTTAAAGAGTTGGGTGATTTGGGGAAGACGGTGGAAGGAATTAAGAATTTAGAATTAAGAATTAAGAATAAATATAAGAAATTAAAAATTACTGAAGTATATGAGATTTTATATGCTGTAGCTAAATCTCAAGGAGAAGGTTCGCAGGAGAAAAAAGTAAAGCTACTTGCTGATCTATTGCATGGTGCTGATTCACTTTCAAGCCGATATATTGTGAGGATAACTTTGGCTAAACTGCGACTCGGATTTTCGGATATGACGATGCTGGATGCTTTTTCATATATGCTTTCTTCATCCAAGAGTTTGCGGGAGGAAATAGAAAGAGCGTATAATGTGCGGCCGGATTTGGGTTACATAGCTTATCAGCTGAAGGAGAAGGGAATAAAGGGAATAAAAAATGTTAATCCAAATGTCGGTACTCCTATAATGATGGCGAGGGCAAACCGATTGGCAGATAGCGGCGATATTATTGAGAAAATTGGTAAATGCGCTGTGGAGTCAAAGTATGATGGGTTGAGACTGCAAGTGCACTATAAGAGAGTGAAAAGTGATGAAATATTTATAAAACTCTTTTCGAGGAATTTGGAAGATCTTACACTCATGTTTCCGGATATTGAGGAAGCAGTAATAAAACAAGTAGATGCAACTGAGGCAATATTTGAAGGAGAGGTAGTGGCATATAATCCCAAAACGGGAGTAAATGTAGCCTTTCAACAAACAATGCAAAGGCGAAGAAAATATAATATAGCGGAAAAGTCGGCCGAGATACCTGTCAAGCTTTTTGTCTATGAACTTTTGTATCATGAAGGGAAAAATTATATACACGAGCCTTATACAGAGCGTAAAGCATGTTTAAAAAAGATTATAAAACCGGGAAAAACTATATTTTATGCACAAGAGACTATATCAGATGATGAAAAAGTAATTGAAAAGTTATTTAAGGAATCAGTTGAATTGGGATTTGAGGGAATAATTGCAAAAAGATTATCCGGCGTTTATCAAGCTGGAGTCAGAGGGTGGAACTGGATAAAGTTTAAAAGAGGTATGAGTAAGAAGCTTGCTGATACTTTTGATGTATTGGTGATGGGATATACCAAAGGAGAGGGGAAAAGGACAATATTTGGGGTGGGACAGTTTTTGGCTGGAGTATATGATAATAAAAAGGAAAGATTTGTAACTATTTCCAAAATCGGTACGGGACTCACTGATGAGCAGTTCCGGGAGCTAAAAAAAAGAGTAGATAAATTGGAAGTGAAAGAAAAACCTAAAGAATATGAAATAGATAAATTGTTGGAGGCTGATGTTTGGATTCGTCCATCACTGGTGGTGGAAGTGGGGGCCGATGAGATAACCAGGAGTCAAATACATACTGCAGGACGGGTAATGGGACCGTCAAAATCAGGAGCTGCACAGGAAGTCAAAATGCCAGGGTATGCACTTCGTTTTCCCAGACTGGAAAGATTTCGTGATGATAAGAAACCATATGAGGCAACGACAGTGTCTGAGATTGGAAAAATGTTTAAATTACAATTTGGTAGAGGGTAAATCAGACATTGATGTGTTTTCTTCTGAGGCGGGGATGATGGAGAAGAATGGTGCGAAAATATCTGTAGGGGTATTCTAAAAGGTATTGGGGGGCTCCTTTGAGAGGATTTTCCAAAACACGTCTGAAGGACATGGTGACTTTAATTTTTGGTTCATATATAATTGGTCCAATTTCGGCAAGATGACAGGCCAGATCTATATCCTCATGAACTTTTGTATCATCCGTATGGACTTTTATTTTTTGCCAGGCGGATTTTTTTAGGGCC
>Ga0155063_154_pt2 | contig 19712 bp, 14 predicted proteins | sample RifCSPhighO2_01_FD_106031 | JGI IMG/M metagenome (GOLD analysis project Ga0155063, IMG submission 106031) | Candidatus Gottesmanbacteria bacterium RIFCSPHIGHO2_01_FULL_39_10 | reverse complement strand
TTTAGCTAGAAATTGTACTTGAGCAGGAATTTCTAGCGGGGATATAGGGTGATTAGTAATCAAAAAGAGCATCACTAACGCTAGCGGGATAGGGCTACGATTAGTAATGCTCTTTTGTAATGGCAGGGTTGCCTCTTGAGCAGCTTGGCAACCGATACCAAATACAAGAAGTATCATAGCGTGAAAAGGTTGTCAAGAAAAAACTTGCGTTCAGATTGGGAATTTTAGATTGCTGTATCAATAAATCCTCATAAGATATTTTTAGTGTTTCCCTTTTTGTTGAGACCATACTGATAGTGTAGTATATATTTTATTATAGTTTGTGTTGTCAGAGGGCCGTGAAATTTGACTTTTCCAACCTTTGATGATAGAATGGCCCGCTAGATCAGTCTGTCCTATGAAAAAGCTGCTTTTTAGATTATTGGTAAGCCAAATTTCACTTTTTACTCTGGTTTTAGTTTTGTCTAACCAGAGTTTTTCTTTGGGGATGAAAGTCTTTTGATGAGTTTTTGATCTTGAGATGGGGGTACTGTAGTAGGGCAGGCTACATTACTCCCTTCCCAGGGTCAAAAAAGAGAAACTTTGTATATCTTCGTATTTCCGCTTTCAAACACCTTTTTTCCCAGATTTTCCCATTTTGTTTCGTCTAGATTAGTATATTTTTGATGCTCGAGAGTACCTAGAAAGACGTAGGAGATGTTGTACTTTTGAAGAAGTCTTTGGGTTTCCCCTAAATCTTCGGATTCGTATAAAGTTTGTACTTCTGGAATTCTTTTGCCTGCTTCATCGTAACTTCCTCGCCAGAGCCATTCGTGGACAGGCCAGCCAATAACAGTAGGCAAGCCTGTATTGGCAGAAACTCTGGCATAATCTGTATAGGAGTCGCCATTGGCTTCAAGAATAACGGGTTGACTAACTATATTTTTTCTTAACCAAACTACGGCTTTATAATCATCCAGATATTCTCTTTTCATCCACTGCAGACCATCCAAACCATAATAAGTTTTTAATTCTCCATAGTAAGAATTGATGGCAAAATTGGGATAAATGGCGACGAGGAAAAATAAAAATGAAAAAATGACAAAATAAACCATGTTTTTTATGCTTTTTGATAATAATTTAATCCTGAAAAATATATATGCGGAATTTAGACCCAGCATCATGAAGGCCTGATAGCCGAGTTTGAACATGGTATTGGCGCGGTAATGGGCTGGGTAGATGTCTTTTATGTAGATAAATTCGGGGAAGATGAGGAGGAGGGTGGAGACGATGGTGGTTAGAATAACAAAAATATCAGGAGTGGTTAATTGAAAATGACTGTTGGCAATTTTTTGCTTTATACGCGGAATGAGTACAAGTAATAGGAAACTTATGAAATTAAAGTAGAAAAATCCCCAGAGAAGGGAGAGCTGGTAGAGGGCGGATTTTTGGCATTTGCCTTCCTCAAAAAGGAAAGGTCCAATTTTTAGACCCAATAGCGGGGAAGGGGCACACAAGACGCCTATACCAGTCCCAAAAGGCTTGAAGTTCAATGAGAAGGGTAGATTACCGACTAAAAAGAAAAAGAGAAGAAAAAGAGAGGCTGACCCGGATCCCACAATTGTTTTTGCAAGATTTTTGGTTTTATGCCAGTTGAGATACAAAATAGTTAAACCTGTAAGTATGAGGTAGATTAAGCCATCAACAGCATTGGTCATATACATAACAGCGGTTATAAGTCCCAGAAGGGCAAGATAAGGAAGAGAGACGGAAGTACGGAGGAGTAAATTTAGGAGTAGGGCTAGTGTTAGGAGAACAAAGGGAATATCAGAAACGTGCCCATGGAGATCGGCAACAACAAACGAATAGATGGGAAATTCGTGGATGGTAAAGGGGATAAAGCGGGTGGCATTGGGATACCAATAAGTCTGAGGATTAAATCCGACGGGAAGCTGCCAAAAGGGAACCGGATTATCATTGGGATAGCCTGTGGTAAATGAGTAAATGGTATGGAGGTTGCCAGCTAGTGCGACGAGAAATGCGGCGAGGAAGCCGCCGATGAGAATGAGTTTGTAGTTAGTAGCTTGTAGCTTGTAGTAAGTGGATTTGAGAAGAAAGAATATTAAGTTTATCCCTAGGGAAAAGGAAAGGGTAAAGGTGAAGGCAAAGAGGACTGCGATGGCTAAGTTATAAGTTACAATCGAAGCAATTCCAGATAGCTTGGTAAGTACTGCTGTGACTAAATGACCGAAGTAATAATAATTTATAAAAAATCCTCCTGTATAGTCAGGAGACTTGGTAAGCCACATATCCAGAGGAGGGAAGAATTTTGCATGGAGAATACTCTCAACAAAACCAAAATCCATGAATTTTTCCAAGCCTCTTATGGAAGGTTCATGGGCTCTTACGTATGACCAAAAAGCGAGTGTAACTAAAAAGAGAAATTCTTCCAAGAGAAAGAAGAAAAAGGCAGGAGACCTAAGATCTATTTTGGGTATTTTTTCTTTTTTGTAATAGATGAAGATATTAAGGGCAAGGAGTGCAAGAAGAATGAGTATTAAGTTAAGTTGGGTGAAGGGTAAAATATGAAACATGCCGGCAAGCCAAGCGACATAGGAGAGAAAAAATATGCCCAGTACTTTGGCGAAAATATATCCTTTGTCAATAAAACGGGCAAAGATGATTTTTGTCAGAGGATAAAAAGATAGACCGATGAGGAAAATGGTGAACCACCAGATGAAAACCGAAAGAGAGTCGGAAGACATAGATTAGAGTATTATAGAAAGTTTAAGTCGATATGAGAAGAGGGGAGTCCATGCTATAATTCCAAATAATGACTAAGAAAATAAAAGTGGGGTTGGATTTTGATGGTGTTACTGCTTATAACCCTTTTCGAGTTATTCGTTATCCGATTACATATTTTAAAAGAAATATTTTAGGAAAAAAGAAGCTTTCTTTTTGGTTTCCGAAGCGGAGGTGGCAGCAGATTTTTTGGATCATTCTTCATGAGTCGAGTGTATTTCCAGCCCGTGGGATAAGTCTTTTTAAGGAGATGGTAGAGAATGATAAGATAGAGGCTCATCTTATCTCCGCCCGATATAGTTTTTTGGATGATAATCTCCAAAAATGGCTTCATAGACATGAATTATCTACTTATTTTGAAAGTGTAAATATAAACCAAAATAATGAACAGCCTCATATTTTCAAGGAAAAGATGGTAAAGAAATTGGGAGTTGAGTATTACGTGGAAGATAATTTAGATATTGTAAAGCACTTACACGTAAGAGTTCCAGCCAAAGTTTTTTGGATTTATAATATTTTAGATAGAAATGTAGATTACCAATATAAATTTCCTTATCTTGAAAAAGCGCTGGTGGATATTATGAAAGCGTCTAGTTAGTTAGCGTAAGGGCGTCTAGTTAAAAAATAAGATGCGTAGGATTCTTTTTTCTCTCACCTATTATTCACCCTATATTTCCGGTTTAACTTTATATGTGAAAAGACTAGCGGAAGCATTAAGTAAAAAAGGATATAGGTGTTTGGTTATCAGTAATCAGTATCATAAGAATTTATCCCAGGAAGAAGTCTTAAACGGTGTAAGAGTGGTACGTGCCAAACCGCTTTTTAAGATAAGTAAGGGATATATATCTTGGGATTGGATAACAAAAAGTTTTACTGAAGTAAAAAAGACAGATGGGGTGGTGGTAAACCTGCCGCAATTTGAAGGAATAATTCCAGTTGTTTTGGGAAGATTATTAGGAAAAAGAGTAATAAGTATTTACCATTGTGAAGTTATTTTACCAAGCGGGTTAGGTAATAAGATTGTTAATTTTTTCCTGAATCTATCAAATTCTCTCTCTCTTTTTCTTTCAGATGATATAGTAACTTATACCGAAGATTTTGCGAAAAACTCCAAAATATTGGAGTCCTTTTTGAGAAAAGTTGATTATATTTATCCACCTATTGATGTACCAAAGATAGATAAGAGAGTACAAGAAGTAATCAAGAAGAAGGTAGGAGAGCAATATGACTATTTAATTGGTGTAGCAGCGAGGTTGTCAGCGGAAAAAGGGATAGAGTATTTGTTGGAAGGTATTCCAGTAATAAATGATACAATGCAACAATTTTCCAATGTCACAATGGAAGGTAATAATTTTAAGATAGCTATTGTTGGTCCGATGGAGCCGGTGGGAGAAGAGAAGTATAAAAGAAGAATTATGTCATTGGTAGAAAAATATAAAGATTATGTAGTCTTTTTAGGAGAGGTAAAGTCAGAAGACATGGGTTCTTTTTATTCTTTGATTGATGTTTTAGTTTTGCCGTCTATAAATTCAACAGAGGCCTTCGGGATGGTGCAAGTGGAGGCGATGATGGTGGGGGTACCGGTGGTAGCTAGTGATTTGCCGGGGGTAAGAGTACCGATACAGAAGACTGGCATGGGGAAGATAGTACCTATAAAGGATAGTCACAAATTGGCTGAAGCGGTTGTGGAAGTGTTGGTAAACAAAAAGAAATATGTAAAAGATAAAGAGTTTATTACGGAAAAATTTTCAATTGAAAATACAATTAATTTTTACAATATTTTATTCAAAAAATGAATTTAGAATATTTCCTGAAAACTTATTTGAGAGAACGGCCTTTATTTCTCTCTTTAATACGGGCGAAAGAGGCATTACTTTATCAAAAATATCTTCCTTTAAAAAAGCCAATTTTGGATGTGGGGTGCGGGGATGGGTTTTTTGCAAAAGTAGCTTTTGGCAAAAAATATATTGATGTAGGATTGGACGTGGAAGATAGTAGAGTAGAGGAGGCAAAAAATTTAGGAGTATATAAGAAAATTGTAATTTATGATGGGCAGAAAATTCCTTTTCCTGATAAATATTTTTCGACTGTTGTATCCAATTCTGTTTTGGAGCATGTGAGCGATTTGGATATAGTATTAAAGGAAATATACAGAGTTTTAAAGCCCGGAGGATTATTTATAACGATTGTGATGGCGAAACCTTGGGAAGAGAATTTATTTGGAGCGAAATTATTGGGTGATTTTTATAAAAAATGGATGAGGCGAAAACAGGTGCATGTAAATTTATTGAAAAAAGAAGAATGGGACAATGAGTTTAGAAAAGCTGGGTTAAAGATAGGTGAGACAGTTGGTCATCTTACTCCTATCTCTTGTAGGTGGATAGATTTATTACATTATATATCAATTCCGAGTCTATTAAGTTATAAATTATTTGGGAAATGGGTACTTTTTCCTGATCTAGCCAAAAATATTTACCCTTTGAAATATTTAGCAAAAATAGTTTCTGAAAATGTACCGTCAGAAAAATCTGGAGCTATTTTTTATGTTTTGAAAAAACGGATATAATAAATTTCCTTTGGAAGATGAGGAGATAGATGATGAAACAGAGAGGAAAATAGAAAAGAAAGAGGAGATGAATGTTGTAGATATTAGGAAAGGTATTGATAAATAACAGCCAGAGATTAGTTTTTATATTTGTTAATGCAAATACAGGTTGTTGTAGTTGTTCAAAGGTAAATCTGTGTTCACCAGAGACGTGGGGAGCAAAGCTTGTTAGAGTAGAATACCAGCCATTGTATAAAGATATAATACTTAATATAAATATTATAATAAAAATTAAATATTGATATATGTTGATTCGTTTTTTGTTCAACTTATTTGCTATAAATATTAGTCCTAATAAGAAAATTAAAACTGTTGGAAGAAAATATTTAGTATCATAATTATTTCCAGCCCAAAAAACGGTTAATTTAGCATTGATTAATAGATTTATTATTCCTATTGCTAGCAAAAGAAGAGCCTTATGTGTGAATTTCTTGACAAATTCTATCCATCCTAGTATTGCAAAAATTAATATTGGTGATTGAATAAAAATACCTTTATATGTCCAAATCGTTGCCCATTCAGCTCCCATCTGGTAGCTGATATCAGGATTTTTCCAAAAAAAAGATAAGATATTTCGTTGAATAGGTGAATTACTAAACAAATTAGTTACTAGTGATGAGATTAACGGCGTCTGGAAAATATTTATGGGGATTCGCATCCATTTAAGGTACGCATGGTAAGCATGGGGATTAGCAAAGATATTATTGAACGCAGATATATTATAGAAAATAATTAATAGTATAAAAATGACTAAACCAGCTGAGAAATATATTATTAGTTGTCGTTTTATTTCTTTATTTAATACTAGAAAAAGATAATATATAGGCAGTATAAATACTTTGGAATAATCCACAAATATACTTATAGCGACTATCATGCCTGATAGAAATAGTATCTTTTTTCTGTCATTAAAAGAATATTTTTCTGATATAAATAGAAAATAAAAAGAAATAAATAATAAGGAAGTAAATACTGGTTCTCTATAAAAACCAGAACTATATTTCCACATTAGTGTACCCAATCCACCAATAAAAGCAGTGAAAAAGGCAATCTTTTTTGATTTAACAAAGTATAAAGAACTCTGATAAAAAGCAAGTAAACCGAGAGCACAGATTATCGCGCTTGTAATATATGTTAAGGCTTGAATAATGCTATCTGTATCTATATTTATATTTCCGTAAGGCTTATTCGCAAAAATATAAATATTTTTTGCTAACCAGTAAAAGGGTATAGCCAGAAATGAAAGGCCAGGATCTCTATCAGCATAAAAATGATGATTAGATAAAGAGTAATCTACGTTATAAGTCCATTTCATGAAAGAGTCTATTTTAAATGTATGTTCTTCAACTAAGGCTTGGGTTAATGAATATTGAGATCCATCTAAACTATTCATTCCACCAACAGTGCTGGAAAAATAGATAGTAGTAAAAACGATGAATAGGATCCAAGGGATAAAATGAGGATGGTTAATAATTTTTCTTATATGAATCATGTTTTAGTGATAGGATTTGTTAATAGCGATTTTGACTTTTTTTTGAGTATCCTTGAGGTTTACGGTGAAGGGATGAATATCTAATTGATTCTTATATTTTGATAATTCTTCTGTGCATATATCATCAATATAAATTATGGCATTTTGGTTGAAATCAATATCATTAAAGCATGATGAGTTATCTGAAATGAAGTTAAATTTGGGAAAAAAATATTTAAGATGATCCGGAGAGAGTATAGGATCAGTGTTTGAAGAAAGATTTTTTATTTGGACGGGATCTAATTGTGGAAAGGATTGGTTTTTAATAATCCTTAAAACCTCTCTAAGGACAAGTGATCTTTCATCAACTTTTTGATTAAATTGTTGGTAGATTACAGTGGTGATGTAAGCGCCGTAAATAATCAGTAAAATAAATATAGGAAAGAATAGTTTACGAGGAATACCTATTTTATATTTATCAATAATTATAGTGATTCCTGCAAGCAGAGGCGGAATAATAACTATAGTCCGGTGTATGCCGAACTTCACCGATGGTAGAGCATAACCAGGAGAAACTACAGAGATAAGGAGAGTCGCAAATATCCATAGATTTAAAGCAAAGTGCTTATAACCATTGAGAAAGAGGAGTGAACTTAAGATATAGATTGCGATTGGAGCGGCAATGATAGGTCCGAAAAAAGGCAGAGAAAAATCCCAGACTTCTGTATTTTTGAATGAAAAATATTCTAAAGCTTCTGGTAATTTACCTATGGTGGTTGTTTGGTTTTGATCTATCTTGGCCAGTTTGGCGTCTGCGCGATGATTGAGAGCATTAAAACCGATGGTGAATGAGGATATCATACAGCCAAGCCATAATAGGGCAAAGTAATATTTTTCTTTGATGATAGTTTTTACTGAGATGTATATGAGAAATATTATGAGAAGTGACCATGTAGCAAGAGAAGGGGTGTAGGTAGTAGAAAGCATAGAGATAATCCATATAAGAGTTAGGACAAAGTGGATTTTGGGGTTTTTAAGAGTATAAAATAGGAGACCTATCGCCCAGAATGTATAGGCAACTGAGAGTGATGCCTGTTCGAATATTCTTAATAATAGAATGATAATAGGGAAAGAAAGAATAGTCATTATAATAAGTCCGAGATTTTCATCTATATGAGACGAATATGAAAAATAAGATTTAATACCTGCATAAAAGATGAAGATTCCTATGATAAAAGGTAGAAGAAAACCTAGCCTAATTCCCAAAATAGTACGCCCAAAAATAAGTGACGGAAAGGCGGAAATAATATATTGACGACTGGGATATCCTAAAAAAGCGTTTTCGGTATAACCTAAATCAGGTTTGATTAGGTTATTTAATCCTGCGGATAGTTCTTGTGTTGATTCAGCGCTAATATTTTGGGGAAATGAACTTATATTAAACGATACAAAAAAAGTAACAATGAAAAGAGCAATTAGACTGAGAATGTTTTTATGTAATATATCTGAGAGAAAAACTTTAAAGAAGATTAGAAGGCTTAGAAGTATAGAGAAAACTGACCAGATAAACCAGATTCGACTGGCCAAAATGGAAAAGAGAGGAACATCGGGTTTGAGATAAGCTAGTATTTCAAGAGTGGCAATAAAAAGACAAAAAGCAAAATATAAAAGATAAATGAGGATGTTTTTATTTTTCAAGTAGAGCAGAGGCATAATCAATTTGTTTTATCTTTTTAAATATTATCACTTTCGGGTGGTCATAGACAGTGAAGGATTCGTCGGTATAGTCGTCTATAAATGAGAGGCCGGGGAGGGGACATTCTTGAGTTTTTAATGCAATAGTTCCATAACGAACAAAAGGCGGAGATAGACAAATATTTATACCGGAAATTGGCAAGTTGGGTCGGGAGGTAAATTCGGCAATCTTTTCAAATCCCAATGATCCATCGAAGAGAGACTGATAATAACGGTAAGTAATGGGGTACTTAGACGGTACTGTCATGATGGAGCCGTAGAGGCGGTTGGAAGAGAGGACTATGTAATCAGTTTTTTCTAGTTCCTGAGCCAGTTTTTCCCATTTTTCGGGGGTATCTTGGTCGTAGAGAGGCAGCATGATACCAGGATATACAGAAGAATCTGAGGTGGGAAGATTTAGAGGTAGTGGATCGTCCCAGTATTCGTTGGCGATGGTGTTTCCTCCGGGAATGTTTTGATAGATCCATTCGGAGGCGGTGATGCGAGAATGAGGTCTTGAGTAAATAGACAGGAAAGAGAGAGGGTAGAGAATTGTCAATGAAACAATGAGACAATGCAACAATGTTACAATGAAAGGTTTAAATTTATATTTTTCTTGAATAAATTTTAGAGAATTGGAAATAAACCAAGCGGAAAGAATAGCTATGAAGGGATAGAGAGGGATAAAGTAACGCATGGCTTTGACAAACTGGGAGCCATGGTAGATGAAGAGAAGAAGAATCCAGAGGAGGGAGAGCGCAAGTATTTGGTATCTAGTATCTAGTAGCTGGTATATTTTTTTCTTTAATACTAAATACAAAATACTAAATACTAAATACAATACTGATAAGATCGCAATAATTCCCATCGGCAACCCCAATCCCCAGAAGATCATATTTTTTAGTGGAAATATATAAGGCTTTGTGCTGATCCATTGCACTGCGGGGGGGAATCCTCCGTCTGGATTATCAAAAGATTTGAGCTGCTGCAAATTGGCCAGTACTTTGGGATTGGGAGTGAGATCTAAAAAGTTGGGGTTTTGGAAAAGATAGGGTTGGGCAAGACGGAGGGTAATGTAGAATGAAACAATGAACAATGAAACAATGAAACAATGAAACACGAGAGAAGTTTTTCTGTTTTTAATAAGAAAGATGAGAAGGCCTAAAGCAACAATTGGGATAAATAATAGAGCTGAAATTTTGGAGGATGCTGCAAGGCCGAGGGAAATACCAAGAAAGGTAGTAAGTAGTAAGTAGTAAGTAGTAAGTCCGCCAGCAGGCGGATTAGAATTTATAATTTTAATTAATAAATAGAAGGATAAGGTAAGAAAGAATGTGAGGTAGGTGTCGACGGCATAGAAGTGGGAGAGTTGGATGGGGAGGACGGATGCGGCGTAGAAAAAGGCCGCAAGTAAGGGGAAAGCGTTAATCGTGGAGCGTTTGGTGATGAGAAATACTAGAATAACTGTACCTAGATCTACAAAAGCAGATAATTCGCGTCCAATTAGAGTGAGATTAGTATAATCTCCCATTCCCAAGCTTTCGGCTATAAATTTGGTGAAGAAAATAGGAAAGGTACCATAGACGAAAAAGGGATAACCCATATTGTGGGGATTGAGGGTTGATTTGGCTGTATCAAAATATTCACTTATTGATTGTGGCCATTTAATGGAAGTAGATACCATAGTAAGGAAGCGCTCGTCCGGATGGAGATGGTGATCTTGATCCCAGTTTATCCCGTAGAGTCGGAAAAAAGCAGCAAGAATAATAATTCCAAGAAAAGTAATTTTCAGTTTTAAATTTGAAATTTTCATTGAATTTTTAATGTATCAATTTTAGAATTTTCAAATAATTTATTATAGTCTGTTTTTGATAATTGGTTTGTTTTTTTGTAAATTCTTATAACAGGATGGTCGAAGACGGTCCAGGTCTCCTCACTTTGTTCGTCGACAAAATCCAAATTCCAATTTCCAAAATCCAAACGAGGAAAGGAATTTATGCGAGTAGCTTCTTCAAATCCTAAAGCTTCGGAGACTAGTAATTGATAATATTTTGTAACCATGGGATATTTGGAAGGAAAACGGGTGTAATTGGCGAAAATTCTTCTCGACGGAACGAAAATATAGTCGGCTTTCTCAAGATGTGAAAGGAGAGAATTAAATAGTGCTGGATTTTCATCTAGATGATAGAAGTCGAAGGAGATGACGGTATAGTCTTTGGTCTTTGATCTTTGGTCTTTAGACAAGAGAGGGAGGGGGATATCGACGACATTGCCTGTTTCGGAGAGGATGTAAGAGTTATTGGGGATATTTTGGTATATCCATTGGGATGCTTGGAGGCGGGTGTCGGGGCGGGTATAGATAGTCATGAATGCTGCCCCGGGCAGCATTGAAATAAATACCAATAATCCAATAATCCAATTATCCAATTTCAAATTTGTTCTTAATTTAAACAAAAAATATGCTGCGAAAATAGAGAAAAACGGTAATATAGGCGTCATGAAGCGGGTCCATTTGGCGAATAATAATGCATTTGGTAGAAGAAAAATTAAAAAAGAAAAGATAAGAATGAAAAATGAGGAGTTAAATTTAGTTGATCGTAATAATTTGAAAGATAGAGAAAGGAGTCCCAGACTTCCCAAAATGAATATTGGCCAGCCGAGAGCGTAGGGGAATATTTTTTCTGATTGGAAAAAGATGGGAAGAGTATCGACAAATTGGCGGGTATAAAAGGCTTCATAGCGGCCGGTGGCTACATCTTGTTCATATCCAAAGACAGCTGATCTGAAATTTTCATAATCAATAAAATTGAAAGGGGAAGAGAGGAGATAGAAGAAGAGACTGCCAATGAGTAATAATGCAACAATGAAACAATGTCGCAATGTTACAATGAAACGGTTTTTTAAATTGACGGTTTTTTTCAAAAGCTTTAAGAATTGAATTATGATACTTATAATTGGAGGGATAAAAAAGAAAAGACCGGTGAGTTTGGTGCCGAGGGAAAGGCCGAGGATTATAGAATTTAGAATTAAGAATTTAGAATTAAGAATTGAATTATTGATTGATAATATTGATATATAGATAGACGCCATGAAAAAAAAGGTGAGGAGGGATTCGGTGGTGCCGAAGTGGGCAGATTGGATAAGGCCAGGAGTAAAAGCCGCCATTAAGGCGGCTAAATTTTCAATTTTCAATTTTAAATTTCCAATGAAAGGAAATAATTTTAAATTTTTAAATAATTCTTTTGTAATTAAATAGATTAAAAGAACAGTAAGAGTGGAGGAGAGGGCGGAAAAGATGCGGAGATAGAAAATGGTCGTTGGTAATTGGGGATAGAAAAGATTGATAATAGGTTTGGATAATTGGTCGCTAAATAATGCTAGATAGAGAGGGAATTGGCCATAGGCGAAGAAGTTGGGGTTGAGGTTGCAATCGGAAATTTGAAATTTGAAATTTGAAATTTGAAATTGAGACAGAAGGCATTTGGGAATTTGGGGTATATCATTGGGGAGTCTAAATTGGGTAATGGCATTGGCCATATTTCTCTCGTCGGGATTGAAAAAGTAAGGAGAATCATGTAGGAGATTATAGAAACGGAGAAAGGCTGAGATTAGGATTATAAAGAGGATGGGAAGGTTTTTCACAAGATATACAAGAAGAATATCACGATCACACCCCATGAGAGCATAGAGAAAATAAGCGGCTTATCAGTTGTTATTATTTTTTCCGGTTTTTCTCCTTCTTTGCCTTCATAAATAAGTTGGGCATAGCGCATAAGGCCAAAAACGATAAAAGGGATACTGATGATCATCCATTTCCGATCCAACGCTTGGGGAAAAGCATTGATCAAAAAATCTTTGAAGGGTCCCTCAAAGACCGGGGGCGGCTCAAGAAATGTAAAAAGGGCATAGGATAGAATGGAGGCTGTGGCAAAAGTGGAGGTGTAAAAATCAAGGAGGTGTTCTTTGTACTGAAAAAGGGAAGGGCGGGTGGAAGTACCTTGTTTTATGAATTCTGAGTGTCTTTTGGTTGATGCAATAAAAAGAGAGGCAAAGAAAATACATAAAAGCAGCCAAATAGGAAGATGGAAACCAGTAAGGACTTCACCAGCCAAAGCCCGAATTGTAAAGGAAAAAGAGATGCTTAGTATATCCAAGATAGCATATTTTTTCAGAACAGAAGAATACAATATATGAAGAAGTGTAAAGCTTAGGGTAATAAAAAAGAATCCAATTGATAAAAAGAGTGAAGCTATGAGTCCAAAAAGGCCCAGAAGAAAAGCAAGTTCCGTGGCAACATTTATTGAAATAAGACCAGCCGCCAAGGGGCGGTTTTTTTTGTCGGGATGAAGTTTATCAAATTTTAAATCTATTAGATCGTTGAAAAGATAGGAGGCACTGGAAATAACGCAAAAGATGATAAATCCGATAAAGGTGAGCCAGAATAAATTTGGATCAAATAGTTTACCCGTAAAAGTGATAGCGGCAAAGAGAATAAGATTCTTTACCCATTGATTGGGACGAAGAGCAAGAAAGAGTACTTTCAGTTTATTCTTGTCCATAAGGCTATTTTATCAGTGATTTACGAACTTTGCTACTTTTTCACCAAGTTCTACTGCATAGTTGGTGCCACGGTCCCAAGGGTAGACCATATCCATATTGGCTAGGTAGACATTTTTCAGGGGTGTTTGGAAATTGGGGATATGTTTGGAATAATTTATGGGAAAGACTGGTTGGGCGAAGGGGCCGAGGAATAGTTCATAGTTTATGGTTCTTAGTTCATAGTTAAAACTGGGATTTATTTTTTTCAAATATGGAATAAAAAGTTTAAGAAGCTGTTCTTTGGACATTTTGAGATAGGGGTGATCTGTAGGGAGATAGTTGCCCACATAAACAAGATGATTATTTCCATAATATTTGGGATCTATATAATTGGTATGCTCAACAACTGCAATGAAGGGAAATTTTCTGTCGTTGATATTGAGCCAGTATGTACCGTCTTTTAGAAATTGCTTTTTAAGAATGAGAAGAAGATTGAGGGCGTGCAGATGAGGAATTTTGCCTAAATTTTGTGTATATATTTTGGGGAGTTGGGGAAAGAGTTTGAGGAAGACGGAGGTAGGAGTCGTGATAATTAATTTGTCAAATTTGGCCAATTGTCCGCCTGCCGGTGCGGCAGGGTCAGATTGGAAGGTGCTGTTATAGCGGATTTTGCCGCCAAGAGAGATGACTTTGGCGCTTAATTTTTCGGCCAGAGTCTGGAACCCTCCTTTTATATAGCCCAGTTTAAAAGTCCTTTTTTTTATCCGTGCCCAAAACCAGGCCATGTTGACATCTTGGACGTAGGGTCCAAATTTACCGGTAAGCAGGGGATTCCAAACTATATCGAATACTTTCGGACCGTAGAATTTTCTAATCCACGAAGTAGCTGTGTATTTTTCAAGATGTAAAGCCTCCGAACGGGGTAGGAGTTTGAGGAAGGCTGAAACTAAGGCAAGTCTTGATCTGTCAGTAATGGAAAGGGGAGGGAAGGAGAGAATGTGCTGGGGGAGATTGAAGGGATAGATTTTATCTTTGTAGAATATGGAGGTAAGGGATGGAGGAAAAATGAGATCAGAACCTGCTCCAATATTTTTCATAAGATTTATAATGGAAAGGTCGTTTGTGAATAAGTGATGATAATGTTTTTCGATAGACCATTGAAAGTCCTTTAATTTTACCCCCACAGCAAGGCCTCCGGGAGCGCTTTCTTTTTCGATGACTTCGACGGAATGGCCCATCTCAAGTAGTCTTAAAGCGCTGGTGAGTCCTGTAAATCCAGCACCTAAAATGAGGATTTTCATGGGGAGAATTCTACGGAAACGGTGTTTTGTACTGAAGTACCGCTTGAGGTCTCAACGGCAGTCAGATGAGCTGTACCGGGAGTAGCGGATGTAAGCGTAAATTCTACTTTACCATTATCATCGGTAATTTGAGTATCTTGGGGAGCGATAGTAATTGCCGGGAGATCTGTAGTTAGTTTAACTGTTTTTTGGGGCAGAAGATCGCCATTTTCGTCTCTTATATAGACATTTACTTTTATAGTTTCTGTGGTTGCCCCGACTTGCGGGATAGCTGTGAGGAAAGATTTATCTCCCGACACGGTGGCTGTATTTGCCTGGATGAATGTGGATAGGGGGTCTTGCAGTATGAGCGTACCCATACCAAAGATAAACATAAGGAAAAATACAGATGATAAAGCGAGGAACTTTTTATCGTTCATTTCTTCCTCGATTTTGGCATTTTTGAGGTTGGTTGTCAAATCTTGACAAATAGGTTTTAGTATGGTGCAATATTAGAGCCCTTCGATTACTGAAGAAAAGCTTAAGAGCTTTTTCCTCTACAAGCTTTTAGATGGGTAGGATGAAGGATGTGCATGAAGCATAATCGCATTCGAAGAGGTGAAGTTTCTGATGCCCGTGGGTATTAGAACGACCTCCCCATTTTTCCCTTCGGGGAAAAATCTTAAGCGGTACTTCGTATTTGAGGGGCTATTTAGTGGAGACTAGTATTGACAAGATATGTTTTTTATGTTTAAATAAGGATGATTTAATCCACCTCGGATGTATATTTTCCCAAAAATTTCTTACCAGAATGGATTTGTAAATCCAGATGAAAAAAGTATCCAAAAAAGATTCTTCAGGTAAAGATATAGAAATTACGGTTGCGGATTTGGTAAATGAAAGTCCGCCTCCGGTTTCTAGTACTGTTACTATACCTGCCTCACAGACTTCTAGTTATGGGGTGGTAGCGCCGCCTCCAGCACAACCTGCTGGAAGTACCCTACCGCGTGCAATCCCTCAACCACAACAATCCTATTTTTATCCCAGTGCGGAAAGATACAATAATGCCAATACGCCTACTCAGGCAGTATCCGGATTTTTGGATATAATGAATGAGGGGCATGGTTTTTTACGGCCGAAGTTTATTCCGTCAGATGGTGATATTTATATCTCTGCTTCGCAGATACGCAAATTTCAGCTTCGTCCCGGAGACGAGGTAGGGGGACAGGCAAGACCACCAAAGGATAATGAGCGATATTATGGATTACTTAAAGTAGAAAAGGTAAATGGAAAAGATGCGTCAGATTCGGGAAAAAGACCCAAATTTGAGGATTTGACCCCAATCTATCCAGATAAACAAGTCAAGCTTGAATCCGGTCAAACACCCATATCCTGTCGGATGATGGATTTACTTTGTCCCATTGGTTTTGGACAAAGAGGATTGGTAGTATCACCGCCAAAGGCCGGGAAAACAACAATACTAAAAGATATTGCTTCAGGTATAGCCAAAAATTATCCGGACGTACATCTTATTGCTGTACTTATTGGTGAGAGACCAGAGGAAGTAACGGATATAAGCAGATCTGTAAAGGGTGAGGTGATAGCCTCAAATTTTGATGAGGCGCCTGAAGCTCAAACTAAAGTGGCTGAGGTGGGACTTGAGAGAGCCAAAAGGCTGGTAGAGATGGGGCGTGATGTATTTATAGTGCTTGACTCAATCACCAGGCTTGCTCGCGCATATAATTTATCGGTTTCTCCCTCGGGCCGCACTCTTTCCGGTGGTTTTGATCCGGCGGCTTTATATCCGGCGAAGCGCTTTTTGGGGGCTGCCAGAAACTGCGAAAAAGGCGGATCGCTTACAATACTAGGGACAGCACTTATTGATACGGGAAGCCGTATGGATGATCTAATTTATGAAGAGTTTAAAGGGACTGGAAATATGGAGCTTCATTTATCCCGTTCTCTCCAGGAACAAAGAGTATTTCCGGCAATTGATATTGACAGGTCGGGAACAAGACATGATGAACTGCTGGTACCGGCTGAAACTCTCAAAAAGATTGTTACTCTAAGACACATGCTTTCTCTAATAGGTGAGAGCCAAGAGCGAACTGTGGCCCTTATTGAGCGCCTCAACAAATCAAAGAGCAACAAAGAATTTTTGGTATCACTATCTCAGGGATAATTTTTTTCTTTCATGAAAATTCCAATCCGAGGGCTAGAGAAATTTGCCGTTTTAAGTGATTTTTCCCAAGAAATTCGTGAATGGTTGGGATTTCTTTCAATTTATACCACAAAGAGACTTAAGATTTTATTTTTCCGTTTTGAAAAGGTAAAAGATTTTTTGGTAGATATTCTTATTGCCAAAAGAGGCAGATATTCAAAGCATTTTTTGAATCTTTCACTTTTTTTCCTGATTGCTGGTGCAGTTGTCGGGGCGCCGGTTATAGCAGATTATTATCCGACTGTCACGACAAATACTAATTATTCTTCGACGCCCTCAACTATATATGCTTCTATTTCTACTAATGAGCTTTCCACAACCACGCAAATATCAGACAAACCACGTTTTGAAATACTAGATTATGAGGTGGTCAGTGGGGATGTTTTGGGAGGTATTGCAGATAAATTTGGCGTATCTGTCGATACAATCAAGTGGGCAAATAATCTAAAGGGAGATAGTCTTATACCAGGACAGATACTTCGAATCCCGCCGGTTACTGGAATCGTACATAAAGTAAAACCGGGAGATACAATATATTCTGTAGCAAAGACTTACAAAACTGATGCTCAAAAAGTAGTTAATTTTCCAGGAAATGATTTTGCAGATTTGGATACTTTTGCTCTTTCTGTTGGACAAATACTGATAGTACCTGATGGGGTGGCACCTGCCGCCGCTCCGCTTTATATAGCTCAAAGAGTACCCAAAATTATAGCAGGGGGAGGCGGACGATTCTTATGGCCGGCTTCGGGTGAGATCACGCAATATCCTGTTTCATATCATATGGCTCTGGATATAGCGAATAATGCGTCTCCAGATATAGCTGTGGGGGATAGTGGAACGGTGACTTATTCGGGATGCGTACGTTATGGCTATGGTTGTCATGTCATAGTTGATCATAATGATGGTTTTCAAACGCTTTATGCACATATGCAGTCTTTGTATGTCACGGCAGGTGCAAGTGTGGCGCGCGGACAGGCGATAGGAAAGATGGGCTCAACTGGCAGATCAACAGGTATACATATACATTTTGAAGTAAGAATAAATGGCGTGATAGTAAATCCTCTTGGATATCTGGGGAAGTAGAGTTTAAGTGGACCCGAGGGGATTTGAACCCCTAATCTCTTCCATGCCATGGAAGCGCAATAGCCGTTATGCCACGGGCCCTGAAAAATTGCTCACTATTTTTTAGGGTAAACCCATTTTTCTTTTATGTATTCTACCAAATTAGTCTAATTTGTCCAATTAGTATAAAATAATAACAGGGCCCGTAGCTCATCTGGTAGAGCGTCGCATTCGCATTGCGAAGGTGGTCGGTTCGAGTCCGATCGGGTCCACAGAATAATTTTTCTCACGAAAAATTTTCTGTGTAAACACCTTCAAACGTCGCTAAATTTAAGGAACAAGCAAAACTTGCATATTTGAGTGAATTACTATATACTAGGCGGGAGTTTAGAGGTCCATATCGTTCCACGGCTGTACATAGGTTTATCCTTCAGGCATCCTGGAAACAAGATAGGCCAGTAAAAAAGGAGGTGATCCAGGATGCAAACATCAAATTCTCAAGATCAAACACTTACATGTGTTGACTGTGGTAAACAATTTGTATGGACAGCAGGTGAGCAGGATTTCTATAAAGCCAAAGGCTTTGATAATCCTCCTTCACGATGTCCAGAAGATCGTGCCAAGAGAAAAGCTGAGAGAATGTCAAATAGACAAATGACCAAAATTACCTGTTCTAATTGTGGAAGAGAAGATGAAGTACCATTTGTACCAAGAAAAGGTACAGGTGTACTTTGTAGAGAGTGTTTTCAGAAGAAACGAAACGGTGAACAGTTACAAGGTGTAGCTTCATAAAGCGTTTAAATTGAAACTGAAAGCCCCCCGCAAAGCGGGGGGCTTTTTGGTATTAAGTTGTTAATTTACTTTTGATCTTATTTTTAAAGATAACAAAGAGAAAAATAAATATTTCGAAGATAATAATTGCAATTTTTAAATTACTGGGTTGATAGGTGAATTCAACTGTGTGTTTGCCGGGGGAGGTAGGGAGAGACATGAAGAAGGGGAAGATAGGGTAGATTTCGGACTCTTTACCGTCTAGAGTTGCTTTCCATCCGGGGTGGTAAGTCATTTTAAAAAGCGTGAAGCAGTTGGTACAACCTTCCGGTATTGTAACTTCTCCTTTGTAAGTGTGGTGAGATCCAGGTTTATCGTTTGAGAAATCAATAGTTTTTCCTGAAACTGTGGCCTCTGGGAAAGTAAGGGGATAATCAGCAAATATATTTAATTCTTTGCCATTGGCGGTGTAATTTGCTTCATCAGTCATGGAAATTGTTTTAAATGATGGAGATGGAGGAGATTGGTTTTCCAGAGTAATAAGGGGATGCATATTCCAGAGTCTGGAGTAGGATTTTTGCCAGACATGGACAATATTAATGAAGTTGGTTTTATCTGCTTTGACCTGCATATTTGAGGAGACGATATCAAAATATCCCGTAGAACGCATTTGATAAAGATAAAAAGGACTAAATTGTTTTATCAATTGAGCTTGGGAGGGTGGAGTGAAATTTGCGGGAGCTATTATGTAGGCGAGATTATATAAATTGTAATCTTCTGTTACTCTTTCATCAAACATTTGTTCGTTATCGGAATTGGGGGACCAGGATTCGGGTAGGAACTGGGATATAGGAAGGCCCATGACGGAAGTGGCCAAGTACATTTGAGTTGAAGAGAAACGAAAATCTTTGCCCCAGTTACCGGGACGACCGGCATAGATTCGACCTGGTGGTAATTTTTTGAGGGTATCGATGAGAGTATTAAAATTTTTTTCTTCATAGCGGAAGGCAACATTGGCTTCTTTTATCCATTTGTTGTTGAGAGAGGCGTAATCAATGGTTTGTTTATAAGTGAGGATAATGAGAATTATTATGAAGACTATACTGATTAAATAAAATGATAATTTTTGCTGACCCGGCAAAAACTTAATAATTCTTTTGGTAATCTTTTCTATTTGCTGAAAAATATAATTTAATCCAAAGGGTATTAGAAAAAGAGATGCTATATGTACTCCGACGACAAATCTTG
>Ga0155063_122_pt3 | contig 21473 bp, 21 predicted proteins | sample RifCSPhighO2_01_FD_106031 | JGI IMG/M metagenome (GOLD analysis project Ga0155063, IMG submission 106031) | Candidatus Gottesmanbacteria bacterium RIFCSPHIGHO2_01_FULL_39_10 | reverse complement strand
ATTACCATCTGAAATGACAATGGTATCACCATCGATCACCTTTGTAACTTTGGCTTTTATGTGCGGCTGGGGAGTAGGATATGGGGTGGATACTTCCGGAGTGATAGTGGGTGTTGGGGTAGGAGTTGGGGGAAAGAAAAATAGACTCAAGAAAAGAATGGCCAAGATGATGACAAATAATTTTTTCATAAATGCTCGTGTCCCTGATATTTACGAAGCTGTGGTGTGAACCGGTCAATAAGAAAAGTGGCAAATAAAGTAGCTACACCGCCTGTAATTACAGCAACTGGTGCCGAGAAAAGCCCGGCTACGAGTCCTGCTTCGACCTCCCCCAGCTGTGGTCCACCCCAGAAGAAAAGCATCGTGACTGAAGACATGCGGCCGCGGAGGTGATCCGGAGTAATGAGTTGTCTTATGGAATTTCTGATGATAGTTGAGAGCCCGTCTCCAATACCTGAGAGTCCCAGCAAAAAGAGAGACAAATAAAAAGAGCGGGAGAGCCCAAACAGTATTGTAGCTGTACCATATAGCGCTACCGCGATAATAATGATTTTCCCTTGATTTTTCATATGGGTAAAGGAGGTAAAGACAAGTCCAGCGACTATAGAACCTACAGCCGGGGCGGCATAAAGAAATCCCAAACCCTGGGGGCCGACACGCAAAATTTCATGAGCAAAGATGGGCATCAGGACCATGGCTGAAGAGAAGAAAGTGGCGAAGAAATCCAGAAGTGTAGTGGAGGATATAAGGGGAGTCGAAAAGACGAAACGAAACCCTTCAAAAATGGAGCGTGGAGTGAAGGAGACTTGAGATTTCTCCTGGTTAAGCGGACCCATAAAGAGTATACCCACAACGACGGCAAGAAAAGAGAAGGCATTGACAAAATATATACTTCCTACACCCAAATAGGCTATAAGAAATCCGCCAATTGCCGGGCCTAAAACTATGGAGGATTGCACAAGCATAGTGTTGAGACTATATGCTTTGACAAGTTCTTCTCGGGGGACTAAAAGAGGAATAATAGATTGTCTGGCGGGAGAGTCAAATGCCGTAAAAATACTATTTAGAGCCAACAGGAGGAAAATACTGCCTGTAGATATTATGTTTTGTTGTGTGAGAATAGCAAGAGAAAAAGCGACGAGTCCCATGAGAATGTGGCTGACAAAAATAATTTTTTTGCGACTCACAAGGTCTGAAGTGATGCCTCCCAAAAGAGAAAAAAGTAGAAAAGGTATAAAACGGGCAAGTCCTATGAAAGCCAGTGAAAATGCCGAGCCGGTAAGGATATAGACATGCCAGATTATGCCTATAACCTGCATTTCAGATCCTATACGAGAAATAAGATGGCCGGCCCAAAAAAGGCGAAAGTTGGGATGACGCAGGACATAAAAAGGTGAACGCGGATGAAAAAGCATGAGAATATTATAGCGTATTAGGTGAGGGAATAGGGATTAGGGAATAGGCAATAGGGGGAGGAGGGCTCCCTGACCGGTAATGAAAAAAAGCCCGACTATAAGACTGAAGATAGCCGTGACGCCGGCGATAAAAAGATAAATAGTCGAGTTTTGCTGGATACGGGAAATACCGAGTATAGAAAAGATGATGATAAGGGAATTTGAAGTGATAAGACCCAACACAAAAGTAATTACTAAGAGAGTGCCCAGAAGTTGTCCGCCTGCGGATGCGGCCGTTATGAAAAGAAGAAGTTGAGTGGGAGTCTCGGCACCTATGCCGTGAACGGCACCGATAAAGAGTGCTGTAGGAATATTGAAATTTTCGGGATAGTGAAAATGGGTATGGGTATGCCGATGAGTGATTTTGGACTCTATCCTGTCATAAATTTTGAGAAGGCTGGTAAAGGCGAGCATCCAGCGGCTTTTTAGTCTTATGTTTTTACCGTGTTTGATGATCGAAAATATAAGATAGACTCCAAGAAAAATAAGAGTCAGACCAACGAGGGGTTCCATGAGTGAGTCTACCCAGGAGGGGAGCTTCAGACCAAGAATGATCGTCAGGAGGCCGAGAATTAAGATGACAAGGGCATGACCGAGGGCATACATGGTGCCTAGTAGAAATGATTGCCGGTGATTGGGAGTGGATGATGTGATGTCTGATATGGCTGCGATGTGATCCCAGTCTATACCGTGGCGAAGACCGAGAAGGAGGGTAGTAGTAAAAAGAAAAAGAGGAGATAAGTTGATCATGTACGCTCTTTGTTATTTACTGGGTTTTGGGCTGATGCAGAGTGGATCTTTGGGAGTTTTCAGGCAGTTTGGAGTGGGAGTAGGTGTAATTTCGGGAGTGGGAGACAGATAGATGACTGTAGGGGCGGGGGTGGGTGCTGGGGTATTTTTGCGGCCTGCATTGAGTGTAACTGCGATGCTTCCACCACCGAAGACTACCAGGATAATAAAGGATATAAAGAAAGCTAGTTTGATATCGCGCATATCAAGATTATCTTATACGTTGGTGATTAAGTCAATCTGATTCATTTATTTATTACATATTTTCACTGAAACATCTATAATGATATCTATGTATGATAGACATTATAGATAAAATATTGTGGCTGCTTCTTTCGGCTTATTCCTTCGTCACTTTAAGTTTTCCTCTTTTAAATATTTCTACTTCAGTCTATGCAATTTTGGTGGTATCAATCGGATTTGTGTCTGCCATGATACATGGAGGCCGCCGGTATGGTATGAAAAGCATGCTGGTATTTTTGGGTGTTTGTATGCTTGTAAGCAATATTTTGGAAAATTTAAGTATCATTACAGGTTTTCCTTTTGGAAAATATAACTATACAGATATATTGGGATTAAAACTATTTGCGGTGCCTCTTGTCATAGGTCCGGCTTATTTTTCGGTTGGGTATTTATCATTTGTAATAGGAAATATACTTCTGGACAGGGTAGATGGGCGACTTGACCGCTTTCATCTGGTAGCGCTTCCATTGGTTTCTTCTTTTATTATGGTTGAGTGGGATCTGGTCATGGATCCCTCCAGTTCTACGATACAAAAGCTCTGGATATGGCATGGTGGAGGAGGATATTTTGGAGTGCCGCTTAGTAATTTTTTGGGGTGGTTTTTGACTGTTTATATCTTTTTCCAACTATTTACACTTTATATATATAAATCAAAAATAAAAGTAAAAGATAATTTGTCGAAAAGTTACTGGTATCAGGGTACGCTTTTTTATCTTACTATTGCGGCTGGATTTGTGGTAAATTTCCTGACCAGTCGAGGTGGTAATATAACAGATAACCGCGGTGTAGTCTGGAATGTGAGGGATATAAGAGAATCAGCGGTAGTAGTGGCAATATATACGATGGTATTTGTGTCGGTGCTTGCGCTTTTAAAGATAAAAAGCTGGGAGAAGAATTAATTAGTGTCAATTAAATCCATTTTCTTTTTCTGTAATATAGCCCTTTAGGATCAGGCGTTCTATCAACATATGGCTGACTATATGGGCACCGTTTTCGCTTAGATGGTCGGAATTTGTGTAAAAGTGGGCACTTTCACGAAGCTTTTTGTAAGCAGAAAAATCAAAAAAATCACTGCCGTGCAAATTGGTTTTTTTAAGAGGTTTATATAGAAAATTTTCCATATAGTTTCCTCCGAGTCCGTTTATGAGGCGCTGGCTTATGGGGATAGATATAAGAACAGGTCTCCACCCTTTTTCAAGACTATATTTTATAAGCTTTTCTAAGTCTTTGCTGTTGGTTTCCAAATCCTCCCTTCCAAAACCTCCTGAATAGAGCCACTTCTGCACCATGAAATTTACGCTTACCTGCAGTCTGTCGTCAGGTGAGAAGGGAGCCTCGTCCAGTTCTTCTTCAGCACTTTTCTTAGGTGTAATAGCTATTGAATCCCGGGATGGAATTTTTGTAATTTTTGGGGTAATTTCGACTTTGGGGGATATTTCTTCTTGGGGAATTGTCCAGTTGGCTGCATAAGTATTCATAGCTTTGTTTTTCACTTCCTTTGCATGGTCATCTCTCCATAATGTTACCGCTCGTACAAAAGGAATAATCTGGCTTTGGATATAATCACCGGCCTGGATGTGGGGAATCAAGAAAGGGCTTAAGCGGCCGTCGTAGTATTTATACTGCAGACTTTCGGCTTTATCCGGTTTTTTTTGAGAAAATGACATGGGCGATACATTAATGACAATAATAGCTCTTTTATCTATCTGGTTTTGATACATTTTAAGCATCGCTAAATCATATTCAAATGATTGAGCTGCACTGGAGAGGGCGATAGATCTTAAATTATAATTTGCAAATGTGAGGCCATCATCAGCGTGAGAATTTCCCAATTTCACGATCTGATATTTATGGGGGATATCGGGCATGATCCATATATTTTTGGGCCATTGATATTTTTTGTGATAGGTTTGCCGATACAAAATATCAATACCGATAGACAAGATTAATGCTATTGTGATGACGATAACGGTTTTTTTCAATAGAAGAAACATATCAGAATTTAGTATAAATAAATTCCTTAATATCTGAAACTCTAAATTGGAGAATGATAAATACAACAATTATGTAGAAAGCGTAGCGTACCAGAACGGGTTGTCTGTTGAGTATTTGGTAAAGTGATGAGTTGGTCCTTATAAATTCTGCCGAAACCGCGATAAAAAATATTATGAATGTGATTGCCATTTCTGCCTGATTGAAAATAAAGACCTGATTTAAGGTAGCCCATATATAATCAGGTAGGAAGATATTCTTCAGACCCACAAAAGAATTTCGGATAATATAAAGGGCATCGGATAGAGACTGGGCCCGGAAAAATATCCAAAAAATAGAGATAAGAATATATGCATAAAATATCTTTATAAATTTGGGGATGAGAAAATCGCGGCGTAATAGATACTTGGTAATTCTTTCCAGGGTTATAGCTACGCCATGTAATATGCCCCAGATTACAAAAGTCCAGGCCGCTCCGTGCCATAATCCACTTACAGCAAAAACAATTAAAGTATTAAGAATAATTCGGGGAAGCCTGACGCGACTGCCTCCCAGAGGGATATAAACGTAATCCCTGAGCCATGATGAGAAAGATATATGCCAGCGGCGCCAGAAATCACGTACGGATGTAGCAAAGTAAGGCAAATTGAAATTTTCCAGGAGATCTATGCCTAGAGTGCGGGCGATCCCTCTGGCCATATCAGTATAGCCTGAAAAATCCATATATATCTGCCATGTATAAAAAATAGTCACTATTATGAGACTTAAGCCTTTGTAATCGGGTAAAGATCCGAAGACGCGATCGACGATGATCCCCAGATTATCGGCGATGACCAATTTCTTGAAAAGGCCGTAAGTAAACAGTTTTATACCACTTGATACTTTGGCATAATTGAATACTTTTTGTTTTTTCAACTGAGGCAGTAAAGTATGACCCCTTTCTATGGGACCTGCTGATAATTGGGGAAAAAAGCAGTGAAACAAAGCAAAAAAGCGCAATTTTTTTTCGGGTTTTATCTTATCGGAGTAGATATCAAGCAAATATCCCACGATTTGGAGGGTATAGAAGGAGATGCCCAGCGGCAATGCCCAGTCCAGGAATTTCCAGTCCGGATTGAGGGTAGAAGTAAAAAAATTAAAATATTTAAAAATGAATAATGCCGAGAGATTAAAAATTATAGCAAGAAGTAAGTATTTTTTCTTATGATGGGTAGAACTGGCGATTGCAAGGGATGCGAAATAATTTACAACTGTTGATAGGATAATAAGAATAAGGTATGCCGGCAGGGCTGTACTATAGAAGAAGTAGCCGGAGAGGAGCAAGACGAGCCACTGATACTTGGGGGAGATTTTCCAATAGATAAAAAAAACTACGGTAAAAAAGACTAGAAAGGGAAAGGAATTTAGAATCACACGGTTTAGTATATTACAGCTTAACTATTCGGGCAATACAGGGAAGATGGAAAGGGATGTAATGAAATTTTAATTGCCTGGAATATCCACGGTAAAGGGGAATGTGGTGGTAGATTCTACATTTCCGGCTTTATCTTTGGAGTAGAAGGAAATAGTATGTGGGCCGTTGGGCAGCGAATCAGCACAGAGATAACCTATGCCGCTTTGCCAGTCTCTATCATCAAATTTATAGAAAGTCTGGATACCTTCTGTAGATGCGCCATTATCGGTGGGTGGATTTTCATAAGCACAGACTTTGCCGTCGGTTTTATAGGTGATTGTGCCATTGGGCTGGGGATAAAATATATATGTACGGGGAGGAAGCGTATCGGGTTGGGCTGAGTTTGGAAGATTCAGTTGTGTGGCTTTACGAAGACTGCAGGAGATTTTGACATTGTCGCCCGCTTGGAGAGAAAAAACAAATCCGCAGACTTGATTTTCAGATTTATCTTCCTGGTTTCTACAACCCTGGCAATTTCTTTCAGGGCTATAGTAATTAGTATATATAAAAGGGATGGTAACTTTGTATTTTCCCGGATTTACGTCCCTTATTTCCCAAAGTGAATTGGTATTATTGTAGATTTTCTCTTCCTGAATAATTTCATTTCTGATATGGAGTGTTAGAGTAGTGTCAGTTAGAGGCTGATTTTGGTTGGTCAAACTTACGCGGATGATGCCTGTTGAGGGAGTAATGGTGGTGGGCGGAGGGAGGGTGCTAAAAATGATTGGAGTACTGGATAAATAAATTGTAGGTGAAGGGGTAATGGTAGGAGAAAGGTTTGTTTTTTGTGAGGCTATCTGAAAGGATTTATATCCTAAAGCAGATAATGCCAGCATTGATGTGGCAATAAGGAGATAAATAGCTGGAGTAAAGCCTTTTGGGTGCTTCATGAGGGGTAATAATAGTACTTTAGAGCGCTAGAGTCAAATTTGGCAGGGACGCCCCGATTTGAACGGGGAAAAGCACTTTTGGAGAGTGCTGTGATGCCATTTCACCACGTCCCTATATTTTAAATTATATCATTTTTTGGAATGAATAAAAGTGTGTAGAAGGTTCTAGGGGATGAATTTGAAGGACCTCAAAATGGTGGTGAGCGTGGGGGGAAGGCCGGCGATGAAGATATCGAGATTTTTACCGGGGATTGTTGCGATGACTTTGTCGATGGGTGTGCCGTCTTTTTGGGAAGAGTCGTGATAGAGTTTGGCTGATATAGTGCCGAGTTTTATGTCTTCAATTTTTTCCTCTGGTAACGGTACTCTTGGGATTTCCTCCTGACAGACTATGGCTAGTTTGCCACTTGATGTGGCAGGATTTTCCAGAGCTACTGAGCGGGGATCTGATTCCAGTCTGGTCCAGGCAGCGGGATAACTTATCTGGTATCCGCAGTTATTATTGATATAAGTAGTAGTATTTCCTACTGTGGTGGCACTGTTTGAAGCAACTGGAATTGTGGGTATAAGAGTTGGCTTTATAGAAGTTAACGTGGGTGAGGGCACACTTGGTGGTTGATTTAAGTTTATTTTTTTACCTATATTTATACCAAAAAGGAGAGTAGCGATAATTGCAAGTAAGAAAAGAAAGAGGATTGTTCCTTTGGCCATTTTAATCTAATTTCTCAGTTTCCTTATGTTCAGTGACTTTGCGACAGTGCTTGCAGAATTTTTTGAGCAACAACTTCTCTTTATTCTCCAATTTGTTTTTGGAGGTGAGGTAATTTTGGTTTTTGCAAACCTGACAAATAAGTGCTAGCAAAACTCGTTGTTCTTTTTTGGCCATGGAGGGATTATACCTCAGGCGCTGGGCAGTAGGCAATAGGGACTAGGTTACCAATCAACTACACCGCCCCAGTCTAGGACAGTGAAGCCCGCTCGAGACTTAGGAGAAAATGTGTAGGAGAATGCGGAATCTTTTGGTTTTTGAACCAAAGGCCTAAAGTAGAAGATATAGCGAATTTCTGTATCGGGAGAAGGGAAGATCTTCCAATTTGCCAGATTTTTGGCTTCTTTTTCTGTTAGAAGTGAGACGAAATAATAAGGCGATCGGGGTAATTTTTCTGACCAATACGATATAAAATCTGATGATTCCTGGTGAGTAAATTGTAGTTGTCGTACAATATCTGATAATTCAGATGAAAGTTTGAAACCATCTATAATTTTGCCTGAAGATGGTTTGGTAAAAGAGGAAGATGACAGATCATAATAAAAGGCGGAATATTTTTGATCCTCATGAGTGAACGTCCCATCAGGATGGGATATAATTTCGGTAGTTTTATAATTGGGAATAGTAATTGATAGTTTAGTTTCTATTTGTGGATAGAAATAAAGAGGAGTTTCAATGTGATGGCTTAAAGCACTTGACCTTTCGGCGCAGGTCATGGAGGCAAGAGTCGCTTGGGCTTCAGACTTGCCCTCATCTGTGAGGCCAAAACCATTTCTTAGATCAAAACGGCCGATACCTTTGGCGTAGATCCAGTATTTGCGGAAAAGAGTGGTAGTCATAGCATGGAAATCGTTTATATTGTCTTCTACTCCTGGAGCGGCTAAAATTTCTTCAGCAGAGGGGCCATTGATTATATATATACAAGGACGGGTGCAATTATCAGAAGCTCCAGTGCAGCCATTTAGATAGCGGTAGACGTCACAGGCTAATAAGCCCCGGCTGGCATTTTCTTCAGTAGCAAGAAGACCTGCATCTTCATATCTTTGGATTACCTGTTCAGCAAGATCGTTGGTGCATTCGGCATTGGAGCTAGTAGGAGGAGACTGGACACGGGGTGAGAAAAACTTGAGTTTAATACTGTTTTGGGCAAGGGAAACATTAGTTGTGATCGTAAGTAGTATTAATATGAGGCTTGCTAAGATAAAAATGCGTTTCATAATTACTCTATTCCCAATATCTGTATATTATCGTCTGAGAGTATTTTTGTATAGAGATTGGTTGTTGATTTGTAAGTATAAATGCTTCTTATGATTTGGGAAAAGGCGCTATTTGTTCCCCCGAGACTTTCAGTCATATCGCTTCTTACTGCAAAAAGAGCAGTGGTGTCATTAATTTGTTCCAAGAATACTCCATTGGGATTATCGGCAAATGTAGATCCCCTTTTATCTTCAATATTTATGATGTTATAGGCAAGAGGTTTGGTGGTGCGGTTGGGGTTGATTTTCAGAGTGCGGTAAATAATACTTTTTCCATCATATGAGAAAAGAAGATTGTCAAATATATTTCCTTCGAGATTTTCGATAAGCATTGTAGACTCGCCTGTAGTAAGATCTATGATTTTAAGTTGATTGGGGTTTCTGACTGCTTCTCTAAATATTTGATTGGGGACGGGAGGGGCAGGCAGTTTTACTTTGGTGGCGGGATTATATGATGTATAAGCTAGTCTGGCGCCATCTGGAGAAAGTACAGGTTCGTTGCTGTATCCATTGAGAGAAAGTTGGGAAACTGGTGTCAGCTTGCCGTCCAGGGAGAGGGAAAAAATGCTGCGGGATTTGCCATTTCGATTTACGCTATATGAGTCCAGATAGACAAGCTGGGTTTGTGAGGAGAAGAATATGGGATATTTAGTCTGATCACCTAGCGTTTCCTGAAGAAGTATTTTTTTGGCGGCGGGATTATCTATGGGAAAATAAACTATGCGTGAAGAGCCGGTAGTGGTACTGCCGATGGTTTCTTCCCAGATGATAAGAGAATTTTTATCAGGAAGGAGAAGATATCTTTCTATTTGATAGCCTGATGATGCAGAGTAGACTTTGGAGGATTTGTTTTGGGCAGCGTCAAATTTATCGATATGATTGCCTCTTTCCAAAAAGCCCAGATCGCCTATATAAAGATATGTAGAGGAAGGTAGGGGTTGAATTTGCTTGACGAGGCCGTCGAGTTTGCCTTCAAGTCTAACATTGTTACCTGTATAATCTCCGGAATAAATTTCCACTTTGGGTATACCATCTTTTTTAGTGGTTGCAACACTTTTGGCGAAATAGATGCGTTTATTCTCGGGTGAGGAGGAATTTTGGGGATTGATGATGGTGGTAGTCGGAGCGAAAGGGGAATTGGATGTAGGTCTGGTTCTGCCGGGAGAGACTTCGGCGAAGATGACGATCAGGAAGAAAATAAAGAGTCCAACGGCGATACCTATGGAAAGGGCTTTGTGCTGATTGATAAGAGTTTTTACTTGTTCTACTTTTTCTTGGTAAAAGTATCTATCGGGCATGTAAATCTATCATAAGAGAAAAATGAGGGAGTGTCAAAGAGAATTATTTTGAGCCCAAGGAGGGAATCGGACCCTCGACCTAGTCATTACCAATGACTCGCTCTACCACTGAGCCACTTGGGCACGAGAGATATTCTATCAAAGAATGGAGAAAAAGTGTAGTTATTTATGGACTTTGAGGATGTAGCGTTTGGTGTAGACGCCGCCGGATTTGAGGGTGAAATTTATGGTCAGGCGGGCGGTAGTGACTCCTTCGTGATAGACACATGCCCCGCTTGAGCATGTTCCAAATAGAAGTTCACGGGAGTCTGATGGAACTGATGGTACGAAACTACCTACAATTCCTTGAGGTTTGCCGGAACCGGTATATGAGAGGACATAGGAGACTTTGCTGACTTTATCGAGATTGAAAAAAGTGATGATGGTGCCAAGACGTGAGGGATATATGGAGACTTTGGAATAATTTCCGGTAGTGACTCTGACTCCGCCACCGGTTGATCTTATTCTTTTTTTGGCCGCTTCAATACTCTGTGGATGTATAAGTAGACCTAGTTGGAGAAAAATAAGAACGGCAATAATAAGTGTAAGTTTTTTCATCTAAATAAAGAATAAAGTTTTATAGCCGTATTGTCAAATTGCCAAATTGTCAAATGTTGCATTATTTGAAATAAATAATATATGATGATTTTATATGAACAAAAAAATACTGATAGGAGTGGTGGCCCTTTTTATTTTGGCGGGTGTGGGGGGTGGGGCATATTTTGCATTTAAAGGGCAGGAGGTAAAGAATCCTTCTTTTGGCGGAGTTGAAAATAAGAATGACCAGATATTGACTACATATAAAGATCCCAATCTGGGATTTGTTTTTGAATATCCCAATAATTTGACGGTCAATCCTCATGAAGAGGATAAAGAAAATTACGCTTATGTGGAACTCACAGCTGCCGGAAGCGATGGCTCTATCGTTATATGGGCAAAAGACACCACTTATACGGATCTTTCTGAATGGATGCAGGGTGAGGATGAGGTGGCCGGTGGAAATGCAATAGATACTACATGGGGTGGGAAAGAAGCGAAAAAAGTCCGTATAACCAAACCTGCTCCCAAAGTAGTCACTGCCACACTGTATGATGATCTTTTGTTTCTTATAGAAGAGACGCCGGATAAAGAAGGTAAACTGGATACTGCTTACGAGAATATATTAAGCAGTTTTAAATTCTATACAGTATCTTCATCCGGGGAGACTATACCAGCCTCTGATATCACTTCATCTGGAGGATCAGAGGATGAGTCGGTAATGACGGATGATGGTTTACCTGCGGGAGAAGGTGGATATGTGGATGAGGAAGTGGTGGAATAAATATATGGTTATATTGCTAAATTGTTAAATGGTTAAATTGGATAAAGATATAGATAATCTCAGTTGACGGAGAAAATTTCACGGAAGATAATAATGATATATGCTGACTAAAAAAGATTTAGTAGCAATTGGTCAGATTGTCGAACAAAGCCTAAAGAATTTCAGAAAAGTCGTCAAAAAAGATATTACTGATTCTTTAGGTGATTTCTTTATGGATACTCTTGTGCCGTATTTTGATGAGCATATTGAGGATAGGTTTGATAAGATGGATAAGAGATTTGATGGAGTGGATAAAAGATTTACTGAGGTCGATAAGAGGTTTGATAATATAGATCAAAAGTTGGAAAAGATAGATAAGAAGGTGGATTATCAGCGGAAAAGAATTGAGAATCTGGAAAGTCAGCGGCCGCTTAGTTCTTGAGCAAAAGTGGAATTCTTGACATGATTAAAAATTAGTGATTTACTGGAATTGTGAGTAAAAAAGAATCATTACTTTATAAAGACTTCGGAGAGCTACTTAAAAAGAGATTTCAGTTTTCTCTATTTAATCTGCTTCTTATTCTTATATCCATATTTATAGTGGCATTTTTTGCCGGGAGCTCAACTGCCGGTGTATTTCAACTAAATCCCCAGGCATTTTTCAGGACAGGGGTGGGGACAGAGCAGGGGGGATTTGTATTGTTTGCTCCAACATTGACACCAGTACCTACTGTTCCGGTTAACTGTCAAATTTGTGAAGAGACTGGTTGTCCATCAGAAAGATGTAAAACAGAATGTGTGGAATGTGAAGCTAAACCTTCGCCTACACCCACCACTCCTGTTAACTGTAAGTCATGTGAGGATGCCGGTTGTCCCGCAGGAAGATGTAAAACAGAATGTGTGAAATGTGGAGCTGAGCCTACACCAACTCCAACTAAGCCTGTAAATTGTCAGAAATGTGTAGAAACTGGGTGTCCCACATGGCAGTGTTATAATCAGTGCAGTGCATGTACGGAACCCCCACCAGGAGCATCTCCCACTGGTACTAAAAAACCAAAACCCACAAAAACTCCTACTCCAGGTTCGGGGACGCCGTCGGTAACAAAAGGACCTACTTCAACTCCAAAACCTGGAGAGCCGACTGAAGATCCCAATTGTGATGAGTGGACAGCGCAGGAAAACGATTGTGGACCTGGAGGAAATCAGTGCAGAATATCTGAAAATGGATATGACTGGCAAGGATGTTCTTGCTCACTCGCTCCCGATGCCCCAGATACAGAAAATTGTGATACAAATCCTGGTACTGTACCTGACGATGCGCCGTCAAATGATGGTGTTCCTGTAGGAGGCAGATGTACAGGGAGCGGTGATTGTTCTTCAGGATCGTGCGACCAATATGGAAGTTGCGTGGCTGCAGGAGCATGTGCGGGGGATGGGCAGACTATAAGTAGCAGTAAACCACATTGTTGCGCCGGCACGCAAACGTCAGGTGGAAGTGGAGAGTGTAAGAGAGTTTCAGGAGGGGGCGGAGCCGGTGGTTCATGTCCTGGAGATTGTGCGACGTCGGCTCAGAATTGTAGAAATCTGGGAGGTAATCCATCGGGATCAGGTGGATGTCCGGCCGGAGTGTGTTGCAACTGACACAGAATTTAAGTTACATTATATATATGAAACTGCCCAAGAGAAATTATCAAAAAGGAATGTCGCAACTGGGAATTGTTTTGATAGTTGCCGCGGTCGTAGTAGTGGGAGTATTTTGGCTGCTTTCAAAAAATTATACTGCTTCACTTACGGAAATGCCTCCTTATCCGGTCTCGCCATCTCCGGTGCCAACGCTTGCATGGCTCAAGTATGAAAGTGCTGATCCTAAATTCTCTTTATCTTATCCCAATACACATTATCCCGAAAAAGATTTATTTGGCTACAAAAGATTAAAGGCTGTATATGGTTTGAGTTTGGTGCCTTATGATAAAGCGAAAGTAGAGACTCATTCGGTGTTTTTGATGGTCTTTGCAAGAGGTGGAGTAAATCTTACCAATTGGGTGGATAGTCATACCACAGCATATAAAAAAGGAGATGCGAAACTGGGAGGTAAAAACTATACATATTATAATGTGAGCGGAAAAAAGCCGGGAACAGTAGGAAGCAGTGAGGCGATAGAGTTTATGATAGAATTTCCCGACGCCAATACAAGTCTTTCATATACCGCCGTAGCAACTTCCAAATATATATTTCTTCTCTCCTACACCCCTGGATATATGGAGGGCGAGTATCAAAGAATCCTTTCTTCAATTGTCTTTTAAAGTGTGATTTTACTCACATCATTTTCCCCTAAAAAGTCATTGACATCTTTTCATTTTTTTGCGAAACTGGGGTATATACGTCATGAATAAAAAGAAACTGGCCATCAGCCTGCTTGGTGGTTTCCTGCTAATTTTCTGGGGTGTGAAAACACTTAATGCTCAAGACCAAAATATTGTGGTCAATAATATCGCCTCTTCCAGATCCCCCAGAAATCATGCCACGAGCAAAGCAAGAAGAATAATTGTCCAGATGAAACAAGCTCCTAACACCTCTTCGATGGAATCGGTAGAAACGAGTGTCCAGGAGGCAAATGTGGTAGGGGTGTTGGTTCCCGGGTCAAATAGCATAGTATATGAAGTGGCCGATGTGAATGCTGCACTTATTCAAGCCCGAGCTAATCCAAATGTGGCATCGGCCCGGGTAGAACCATTAGTTTTTGCTGATAAAGTCCCAAATGATGAGAATTTTTCATTTCAGTGGGCGCTTCCTAATATGCAGGTGGCAGGAAACGGAAAAGGGGCTTGGGAGCTTATAGATGATTTACCAAATTCCACAAAAGAAGTGAAGGTGGCGGTAGTAGATACAGGTGTGGATAAAACACATCCTGATTTGGCGGGAAAATTTACGCCATATGTTGCCTCAGATTGGGTGGATTGTTCGCAGAATCCATGTCAAACAAATTCTTCATCAGACGGTGCGGGACATGGTACTCATGTGGCAGGAATAATAGGAGCTGTGACTGAAAATGCCAAAGGTGTAGCCGGAGTTGGACATAGTGTGAAACTTATGTCGGTAAGAATATTAAACGCCCAAGGAGTAGGCAGATTTGCAGATGCACTCCGTGGAGTGCGCTATGCTGCGGATAATGGAGCAGATGTAATAAATATGAGCTGGGGGGCGACTGAGCCGGAAATGAGTAGTGATGATATTGCTGATATTCAACAGGCGATGAATTATGCCTGGAATCAAGGAGCCATATTGGTGGCTGCTGCGGGAAATTGCGGAAGCGGTTGTAATATAGCTCCGGATGTAGGGACAGGTACACCAACTCCAGTGCCTACCATAGTGAACAATCCAAAAGTGTATCCTGCATATTCCAATCATGTCATATCTGTAGCGGCGCTTGAAAAGGATAATACTATCGCGCCTTATTCGGAGTTTGGAGATTGGGTAGATATTGCGGCACCCGGGGGCATGTTTAACTGTGAGGATCCCGATAATTGTACACGTGATGAAGCTTCTTTTGGTATACTTTCTACCTATCCAACCAATCTTACAAATGGTGAAGAAAAATATGCCTTCATGATAGGTACATCTATGGCGACACCGCAGGTATCCGGAGTGGCAGCCTTACTTATAGCCGCACAGTCTGATATTACTAAGCAGGATATAGAAAAGTATCTTTTTGATTTTGCTGATAAAGATGTGGCCGGTACGGGAAGCCAATTTGCTGAGGGTGGTGTCAATGCCTGTACGTCAGTGTATGCTTTACTAAATGATGACGCGGCAGCCCCTTCCGGTGAGTGTAATATAGGGGGAAATGGCGGACCTACCAATACACCTGCACCCACAGGTCAAAACGTTACGCCGACACCATATCCAACAGGTGCGGTATGTGCCAAGAGTTGCGACCAGTTTGTAGATAATTATAGCGGAAAAGGGAGAAATAAAGGAGATTATAACTGCAGTGGAGGTGTGACGAAGAGAGATTATAATGTATTTAAGAATCAGTTTGGCAACATACCCAATAGAAATAATAAAAAGAATGCTAATGGTGATTGTAACGATGGTAATCCAGCCTCTGCTGGGGATCCTAACACATATACTGTTAACTTAGTTGATTTTGAGAAATGGAGAAGGAACACTAAAAATTTTGGAGCTTTGGATGATCTTGATTTTGAGGAAGAAGGAGATTAGAAGAAATTTTCAATTTTCAATTTACAATTTTCAAAATACTAACGAGATGAATATATTGAAGCAACTTACAAAACAACAGAAGGTAGCACTGGGGATGCTGATACTTCTTTTGGTCAGTCTTCCTGTGGGACTTTATCTTACGAAATTGGTACAGGATATAAGACCTAGAGCGGATATAACAAGTAATGCTAATTTCAGACTGAGTGCCAGTGATGATAATCCTGATAAAGGGGAAACGTTTACTGTAAATGCGACGATTGATCTAGAATCTTCCGGACTCAGAGTATCCGGTGTGGATTTTCGAATACTTTATGATAAAAATCTTTTGGAACCCAATCCGACTGTGGAGCCGGCTGTGGGGGAAGATCAGCCGTTTACCGACACGCTAGTTACAGAAGTGGACAAACCATATAATAGCCAATTTAATTATTTGAGAGTTGTATTGGTATCCAGAAGAAGCACGCCTGAGCTTATCGGGGGGTCTGATATTCCTCTGGCGAATATATCTTTTAAAGCAAAAAATACGGATGGGGCGGCGATCATAAAATATCCCCAAGAAAATCAAGATGCAAATGGAGTGGATATCATGCAGGTATCGGGAATAGATTTGGGGGAGGAAGAGCCTACTCCAACAGAAGCTGAGGAACCAACTCCTACAGAAGGAGGTCCTACACTTACACCCAGTCCAACCGAAGCACCGGAGCCTACTGATCCACCTGAGGTTAAAAATGGGCTGGTAGGGTGGTGGAAGATGAATGAGAGAACTGGCGGTAATGTGAAAGATGATAAAGGCAACCATAATGGTACGGCACAAGGTACAGCTATTGCTGATGGTTTGGGTGGTGGAAAGGCCCGAGTGTTTGATGGAATAAATGATTATGTAAAAGTACCGATAAGCAATGCACTCAAACCTGCTAAAGTATCTGTCTCAGTATGGTTTAAGGGCACGGCAAGAGATGGTTATCTTTTTACAACAGCTAAATCTCAAACTGAATATAAAGGTTATTCTTTGAGATTTGCTACAACCCAGTACACAGCGGCATTTATTATAAAAGTTCCAGGAACTGCACTAAGTACAAAACTTGCACAAATAAACGATACATCAATATTTGATGGAAATTGGCACCACATAGTAGGAACTTATGATAATAATAGCGTCAAGCTATATATCGATGGTCAGTTGAAGGATACAGAAGCAGCTCCTGATTCGACCATAGAATATGGTACGTCAGATCTTTATATGGGAAGTGTGGGTGGGAACAAAAGATTTTTCAAAGGATCAATAGATGCGGTAAGATTTTATAATAGGGCACTGACACAGGCGGATGTAACGAAATTGTTTCAAATTAAAAGATAAATAGAAATGATGAAAAAATTATATTCAATATTTTTATTAAGCGCGGTACTTATATTTACGTCTTTGGGAAGTTATGTATTACCACAAAGAGTTTTGGCTGTGGAAAGTGGAGAATATGAAGGGGAAGAGAGTGTTTTGGAAGCTGAGGCTGCTGTAACTCCTGGTGTGGGGCCTGGTGTTTATCAGGACACCAATAGCAATGTTAAATATAAAAAAAGCTGGAGTAATCCTAAAAACGGCGGGGATGGTACATATAAAGACTCGGCAGTGATTAATGCTTCGTTAAGACTGGTTTTTAAGGGTACGGAAATAATAAGAGTAAGACTTCGGAAGGCTTCTAATGCGGGAAAGGCACATATAAGAATCAAGGAAGTAGGGGGTGGGATATTTCGGGATGTAGATGTGGATTTGCGCAAAAGCGGAGGCGCGATATTCGATAATTTCAATACGCAAGGCCTTAACCCAAATAAAAAATATAGGATTAGAGTGAGTGTAAAAGGCGCAAATAATGTTTCGACCGGTGTGGTTGGATTTGATAAATTTACGCTGGTAGGTGGAGGCGGAGGAGTGCCGCCTTCTGCACCTCCTACCTCGGCTGCAACCAGGACACCCACTCCAAGTTCTGTACCAAATCCTTCCAGAACACCGACTCCAACTGTTGATCCGGACAATGAATCGGCTGAAAATGAAAATGACCCCACAGAAATAGCCGCTGAGACCGCTGTGGAAGGTCAAATCGAGAATGAGATGGCCGCTCAAGCAGCTGGTACTTCCAGCGTCTATGAGAATAGCGATCCCAAGGTGAAATACAGGTCGGATGCTGAGTGGAACAAAAATGCAGATGATCCGGCATCTTCTAACAATTCTGATAAAGTGGCTCTTTCAAATGTAAAAAATGCCAAAGCTGTACTTAAATTTAAAGGTGGAACAAAGTTGACAGTACAGTTTTCTACAACAAATGACAGTGGTAAGGCTAGTGTCAGATTGAAGAAGGTAGGAGGTAGTGTGGTTGGCAGAAAGAAAGTAAATTTATATACATCTTCTCCTTCCCATAATAATTCCAAGGCAGTGTTTACGGGTCTTAACAAAAATGATACTTATATTGCTACAGTGACTGTGCTTCGGAAAAAAGTACCTGCATCGGGTGGTAAAAGAGTCATGCTGGATAAGTTTGTAGTGGAGGTTCCGCCAAGCCCTACACCTACGACTGTGGTGCCACCTCAATCGTCTCCTACTCCAACTGTCGATCCTGAGGATGAGGCAGGCGAAAATGAAAATGACCCTACAGAAATAGCCGCTGAGGTAGTTGAAGAAGGCCAAATTGAAGCGGAGATGAACGCTGAGGCTGCCGGTACTACGACTGTCTATGAAGACAGTGATCCAAAAGTAAAATATAAGAGAGATTGGCAGAAAAATCAGGATGATCCGGCGTCTTCTAATAACGCTGACAAAGTGGCTGTTTCCAATAGCAAAAACGCCAAGGCAATACTCAAGTTTAAGGGCGGAAAAAAACTGACGGTACAATTTTCCACAGGAGCGGATGCAGGGAAAGTAAGTGTTAGAGTGAAAAAAGTGGGGGGAGCCGTAGTTGGACGAAAGAAAGTAAATCTATATAAAGCCAATAATTCTATACATAATACACAAGCTGAATTTACAGGACTCAATAAGAATGATACATATATAGCTACTGTCACAGTACTCCGGAAAAAAGTTCCTGGATCAGGGGGTAAACTAGTAAGACTGGATAAATTTTTAGTTGATACAAGTGGAGTTCCTACTGCTACTGTAATTCCCGGCGGACCAACACTTACTCCGACACCGACAGTAGATCCTGAGGATGAAGAAGAAGAAAATGAAAATGACCCAGATGAAATAGCGGCTGAGGAAGCAGAGGAGGCAGGGATAGAGGCTGAGATGGAGGCTGAAGCTGCTGATAGTAAGACTATATATGAAGACAACGATCCGAAAGTGAAATATAAGAAAAACTGGCAGAAAATCCAGGATGATCCGGCATCAACTGTTCCTGCCGATAAGGTATCTATATCTGATGTGAAAGGAGCCAAAGCGATACTTAAATTTACGGGCGGAAAACAACTTACGGTGCAATTTTCCACAAATATGGATGCGGGTAAAGTGTCAGTGAGGGTGAAGAAGACGGGCGGGCCGGTAGTCGGAAGGAAGAAAGTAAACTTGTATAAACCAGGAGCGTCTATACATAACAATACCAAAGCGGTATTTACCGGACTAAATAAGAGTGATACTTATATAGCAACAGTAACTGTACTTCGGAAAAAGAAAAAAGCATCAACTGGAAAGAAAGTATACCTGGATAAATTTATAGTAGATACAAGCAGGGGACCAACAGCTACACCCACAACCGGAGGTCCTACACTGACACCGACTCCGACTGAAGGGGCTGAAGAGGGATGGAAGATACCAATTGGTGAAAAAGACAGCTTGACCATAAATATTGGCACTGTACCAACTAATACACCGGGAGGACCAACTGCGACACCGACTCCGACAGGAGTAGAGGGTACACCGACACCGACTCCGACTGGTAATCCAAATATTCCGCATGTTACTTTCAAAACAAAGCTTTATGGGGCGGCTGAAACTCCTGATATAAAAGTGCGGCTCAAGGTGGTAGATCTTGAGGAAAGTATAGCTGATGATGCGGAGGCGGGAAGTTGTGAGGAACCTGGAACAGGGGAAATTTATCTAAAAGACCTCACGCTTACAGCTAATAGTGCGGGAGAGTATTCTCCCAAGCCGGGTAGTACATTTACACTTCTTCCTGGAGGGACTACACATGTGGTGTCAGCGGAAGGATGGGTACCAATGTTTCAGACGAGTAAAAATAAGAACTATTCGCTGCTATTAAAAGGTCCAAAACATGTAAATATAGAGATGGAAGATAATTATGTAATGAAAAATAATACAGCGCCTGAACAGAATTTTGATTGGACAGGAAATCTACTTTATGCGGGTGATGTACCTGATCCAGAAAATGATTTTGTACAGGATTGTGTAGTGAACGCTGCTGATATATCACTGGTGAAAAATCGAGTCCTTAGTGAAACAGGGAGAGAAGTCACAGATGAAGACCTAGTTGTTGCAGATCTTGATTATAATGAACGTCTCAATGCTTTGGATATGGGACAGATGACGACGACTTTGTCAACGAGACCGGATGAGGATTAATATGGATAATCAACCAAATGTCATAAATTTACCTACTGATAATACGGGCGGGCAACCCGCGCAAGGAGTGAAGATGAACAAAAAATGGAGTTTATATATAGTGATTGGTGTGGTTTTTGTAGTAATTGTAGCTTTAGCGTGGTTTTTGCGAGGAGGGACACAGCAAGCGAATACTAATGCAAATAATATTACACCAACTATAAATCCTCTGAAGCTTCATGACTATCCGGCTGTGATGAGACTGGAACCTTCTTCAGATACTCTTAGTGTTGGTAATAGTGTGACTGTCAGAGTAATTATTGAAGCTTCGAATAAATCCTTAGATGGGGCTGATGCTATCATATTATATGATCCGAATTTATTGGGTGCTTCCATTACATCGACCGAAGGTTTTCCTCAGTATCCAATAAAAAGAGTAAATAACGATGAAGGAAAAATTACACTAACTGGAGTAACATATGAAGCCAAACCGGCTCCAATAGCAACTGATCTTATTTTTGCCGAGATTTCTTTTGTCGCAAAGAAAGCCGGTAAGGCATCAATTACGCTTGATTTTGAGAAGATGGACAAAAGCAAGACAACTGTGATAGAGAATGGGACGAGCAGTACACTTTTGGGGAGTGTGGAAAATGCGGAGATAAATATAAGTGAGTAAATGGTTATTATGAGAAATATTTTTTTATTATTAGCAGTTGCTTTTTTTGTTTTTCTAGTTTTACCTGAGCGTGTTTCTGCTCAGACTCTTTCTTTTGAGCCGACACAAAAGGGGGTAGCCAAGGGAGGGCAGTTTACAGTCAAGATAAATATAAATACAGGAAGTCAACAGACTTCAGGGGCTGATGCCATCATCACTTATGATGAGTCTGTGCTTAGTGTGGATAGCGTGTCAAATGGTGGTTTTTATAGCAATTTTGGTTCCAATCCCGTGGATGGGGCCAGTAATAAATACAGTGTAAGTGCTTTTGAGACAGATAGTACCAGTACAAAAACCGGGACGGGAACTATAGCTCAGATAGTATTTTCCGGAAAAGAAAATGGGACAGGGAGTGTTACTTTTGATTGTACAGCAGGAAGTACGACAGATTCCAATATCATAAAAGCCGGGACCGCCGATGATATAATAAATTGTACAAATCTAGTGAGTGCGTCTTACACTGTGGGAGGGGGCGGGGGGGATGGAGATGGTGATGGAACTAATCCTACTCCTT
>Ga0155063_144_pt1 | contig 23008 bp, 29 predicted proteins | sample RifCSPhighO2_01_FD_106031 | JGI IMG/M metagenome (GOLD analysis project Ga0155063, IMG submission 106031) | Candidatus Gottesmanbacteria bacterium RIFCSPHIGHO2_01_FULL_39_10 | reverse complement strand
CCAAAAAGAAAAAACAAGCACATGCGACTATTTTTGTTCCTCCAGTAGTAACCATACTTGGTCATGTAGACCATGGTAAAACTACTCTTCTAGACTCTATCCGAAAAACAAATGTAGCCTTGCGAGAAGCCGGCGGCATTACTCAGCGGATAGGCGCATATCAAATCAGTCTACCAAACACTATTACATTTATAGATACTCCGGGACACGAGGCTTTTGCCAAGATGCGCTCCAGAGGAGTAAATGCTGCCGATGTGGCTATATTAGTAATATCAGCATCAGATGGAATCATGCCCCAGACAAAAGAATCTCTGAAATATATAAAAGAAGCAAAAATACCTTATATTATTGCGGCTACCAAAATAGACTTAAAGGAAGCAAATCTAGAGAAGCTCAAGCAGCAGCTGACAAAAGAGAAGGTAGTCTTGGAGGAATATGGTGGAGAAGTACCATTTATCCCTTTGTCTTCAAAAACTGGACAGGGTATAGATAAACTTCTTGAGATGATACTTCTTCTGAATGAGCTACAAGAAAGAAAGGCAGATCCAAAAGGTCCGTTTCAAGCCGTAGTTATAGAGTCAGGACTGCACCGCGCCAAAGGACCTGTGGCTACACTTATTGTGAAAAACGGAACGATCAATAAAGGAGAGAAAATTGTAACATCGGGAGGTGAGGAAGCAAATGTGAGGGCAATGTTTGATGAATACGGTAAGGAATTAACAACTGCCTCCGTGTCCAGGCCGCTGGAACTTCTGGGTCTTAAAAACGTAGTCAATGTAGGAACAATTATATATAAAAATGGAGAGACCGTCATTACTCAAGCTCCTTCTACAAGTATAGAAATACCACCGAAGGCTGGTTTACTTAGTGAGGTAGTAGTGGGGGAAATAGCACCACTAAAACTCAAAATCATACTGAAAACTGATAATGTGGGATCTCTGGAGGCTATAACTACTTCTTTGGCGGGCAAAGAAAATGTAGAAACAATAGCTGTCTCTTCGGGAAATATAACTGAATCTGAGGTTCTTATGGCAAAATCCTCAGGCGCAATTATTATAGGTTTTAATGTTAAACCATCTTCATCTGTAGTAAAACTGGCTCAATCAGAAAAAGTAATGATCAAAACTTATGAAATAATATATAAGATGTTTGAAGAGATTGAGGATGTAGCGGAAGCTTTAAGGACAGGTGGGCTTGAGGAAGTTTTGGGGGAGGCTAAAATACTGGCTATTTTTGATATGAAGGGCGAATCAATCGCGGGAATAAGAGTAATATCTGGAAGGATTGCCCGGGGTGATAAAATCAAGATCAAACGGGGTAACCAGGAGATAGGCAGGGCTAAAATCAAAAGTCTAAAACATCAAAAAGAGGATATCACCAAGGCTGAACAAGGGATAGAAGCTGGGGCTGTATTATCCTCAAAACTTGACTTTTTGGTAAATGATAGTATAATAGCTATAGGCTAATATTTATCCCGATAGTATCGGGATTTTTTATCATATATGCAAAATAGTCAAAATAAAGGTGCTTCCGATATCAAATCTGTAATCGATAATAGCCGGGAAATACTTATTGCTACCCCGCGAAATCCTTCAATGGACAGCACTGCCTCGGCATTATCACTTTACCTTTCCCTTTCCACTCTAGGAAAACATGTTTCAGTGGTTTCTCCATCCCCTATGACTGTCGAATTTAACCAGCTTGTGGGAGTGGATAAAATCTTAAATATGGTATCAAATGGGGGACGAAATCTAGTGGTCTCCTTCCCTTATCAGGAGGGATCGATAGAAAAAGTAAGCTACAATATAGAAAATGATGTTTTTCATCTGGTGATAGAACCCAGAGAAGGATACCCTACAATAACTGCGGAGAAACTTTCATATTCATACGGCGGGGGCAGTTTTGATACCATTATAGCCATAGGAGCCAGCAATTTATATGATTTGGATGCTATATACAATCAAAATCAATCTCTGTTTAGCGAAAAACAACTGATCAATATAGATAATAATCCGGCTAATAATCGCTTCGGAAAAGTAAATATAGTAGATCCCAATTTGGCTTCTATTTCGGAAATGGTGGTAAATATGATATCCAGTCTAGGAGTAAAAATTGATCCTGATATAGCAACTAATCTTTTGGCAGGAATTACGTCTGGCAGCAATAACTTTACATCACCCAGAAGCAATGGTATGACTTTTGAGGCGGCTGCTATATGTATGAGAAATGGAGCCAGAAAGCTGGGTGAGAACGTGCAGAACGCACAGCCTTATCAATTCCCTACTACTCAGTATAATCAGCAACCTGCATATCAAGCTCCGGTACAGCCACAATCTTCACCTATGCCATCTTATCAACAGCCCGCCCCAAGACCTATGCAGCAACCACAGGTTCAACAGCCCAGACCGCAACAGTTTAGGCCGCAACAACCCAGGATGCAACAGAGACCACAACCGCAGCCTATACCACAACCACAGCAAAATCAGCAAGGCTTACCACAGAAGAAAAAGCCCGAGGCTCCGCCTGATTGGCTGAAACCTAAGATATACAAGGGATCAACGCTTCTCTAAAATACTAGTTTTCACGTCTTATACATCGTACTCCGGGTGAAGAGAGTATCACTATCGAATTTCCCCTTCTTTTTCAATTTATTGACATTGCTAAAATTATGTCATACGCTTGACTGAAATACGTATGGAAGAAGGAATGATGTCGGAAATCCCAATAGAACATGTATTGAATAAGGATCATCTTTTGAGTAAAGAAATTAGTACCCAGAGTGAACCCTTACTTTTATCGACGACTAGAGAAGATTTGGCACAGAGTTTTATCGATGAAGCAGTCGCCCAAGGACAATCTAGAGAGGAGGCGCAAAAACTGGTTGATGGTATTGAGTTTTCAATAGATAGAAATGTAGATTTTGCGACCCGATTTCAAAGGGTGGAGTGGGACCATTTGAAATTAGTCCTAATATGCCTTCGGAATACATTCCACAGGCATTTAGTCAACTTGTAAATTCTGTATGGTATCATCATAGACAGCATCTTATTCAAGCAATCCAATCTCCAACTGGTTTTGAAAAACTGGAAAATACTCTCATGACTCTTACCGCACCTGCCTCAACTGTGGCTTGGGCATCATTTGCCGCTTTTGGTGCAACTGCGGCTAATCTTGTATGCAATATAGTACCAATAGATTCTTCACAGGTCATGGATGCAACTAGTGCCGTTGAAACTGTAGCTTTGGGAGTCAGTTTCGCGCGGGATATGTATCGTAACTTCTCTATTCATGAGCGGGAAGCAAATAAAATAATGATGAGTCCAAAGAGTACAGGAACGCCATTCAAGGTAGATCCTGTAAAACTTGCTCCAATAAAGTGAAGACTCCCCACACTTAAGTGCGTGACTACTTTCGAGTTACTCTTCACACCCCAGAGTGATATGGCTAGACACCTCCGGATTTTATTGAATTTGAAGATTGAGGCTTGGCGGTTTGAAGTGTTCGATGTTTTCGGAGGCGTCCAAAATCTCTATGCCTAATACTTTTCCGGTCTTAGTCACATCCACTAAAATAGAATCGGTAATTTTCTTGGTTTCCTCATATTTACCGCGACTTAAATCTATGTATAAAGCGTCAGTTTTTTTGTCGTATTTTACTTTCATAATCTCCCCCTAAATAGTATTGAGTAATAATAATAGTATTTAATCCTTCGGCTGTTGTCACTACTTCTAAAATTTTATTTCCAAATTGTTTTCTTGTTAGTTTTCTCCCTTTAAAACTATCCAATATTTCTTCGGGATTCCTTACTGTTTCTATAATTCTTTTCTTAGGTATTTTTCTTTTTTTATTCTGCTCTAGTGCATGATCTGAAAATATTATCACCTTGCTTATTATACTACTTATTGGAAGTTTAAATAAACCTCGGTACGGATTTTTTGTAGACCAAATATTTTTTTCTAAATTCTCTTTCCAATATTTTTTCTTCATTTAGAGCTTCATAATAGAAATAAAGGAAAACAATTATAGCGGCTAAAAAGAGGTAAGAATTGAGAGACAGTTCGAAACCAAAACAGACAAGGATCAAACCGAGATAAATTGGATTCCTCGAATAACGAAACGGACCTGAAACAATCAGTTTCTTTTCTCTTTTTTTATCCCAAGTGCCGGGCATACCCCATGCATTTCCCATGGTAATTCTTGCCCAAACAGCAATAATAATTCCCATGGAATAAATAATTAATCCCAAGATGTTTAAAAATGGGCTAAGAAAAGAATCTGGGAGTGGTAAAAAGCGTACTCCAAAAATTTGAGGAAAGAAAAAGATTATCTGAACTAGAGCGTAAATAATAGTTTTGGGGTTGAGACTCCTGAATCTTACAAGAACTGATAAGGGGTCGAAAATAATATTCCAAACCACGGTCACAATAAGGGCACCTATAAGAAGGAGAATACGAGTAAAAAGATAAGGAGAAAAAAGTATATACTCCGCTATCATTTCCCGGCAAGTTTCTCTTTTACAATTCTTGCCACTTCTGATCCATCCGCCTGACCTTTTATTTTACCCATGACAGTACCAATAACTTTTCCCATCTGAGGATCAGCGCCTGATGAGGAAATAACCTCAGAAATAATTTTTTCCAATTCTTCTTGAGAGATTTTCTCCGGCAGAAATTCATTTATGACCACAATTTGTTTTTCTTCCTTTTCTATGCCCTCGGTTCTTCCGCCTTTTTTAAACATCTCTATGGCTTCTTTTCTTTTTTTTACTTCTTTACTCAGAAGAGATACTATTTCATCATCTGTTAATTCTTTCTGTTTCTCAATTTCAGCATATTTAATAGATGATAATATAAAACGCAAAACGTCAAGGCGCACTTTATCCCCTGCTTTTAACGCTACAACAATTTGATCCTGTATTTTTTGTTTGATCATAATTTCATATTATACACTATAAGTTCTTGACAGATGGTTATTTTTTAGACAAACTGGATATGGGGGTGAGTATCGATGGATGAGAAAGATATAAAAAATTTGGTTTTGACCTGGCTGGTAGCTAGTCTGGTTATTTTCTTTGCTCCCTTTTTTGCTCCAGGATATGTAGTACTTGGTAATGATCGAGTATCTTCATTTTTGGCACCGTTTGTAAGCAGTTTACTGATTGTTTTATTGGTTAAACTGGTAGTTATGACTTTGGGTAAATATATAAAACTTGGTAAGTCATCCGATACGGCCATGGGACTAGTACTTCTTTCCGGTTATGTGTTTTCAGTATGGCTGGTAGCAAGGGCGGCGTTATTTGTGGGACTGGGGATTGCTAGTTTCTGGGTAGCTGTGGGAGTAGGTATAATATTGGCAACGGTCGAATACTGGTTTTTCCGAGTATCCAGCAAACCAGCTGTGAAGCTTGTTTCCAAAAAGAGTACCAGGCGCAAAAAGAGAAGATAAGCTACAAGCGTGTAAACCGCTTGTAGTAAATCAGGGTAAGAGAGTAATGGAAATATTACGCTCTCTGGGACCATCGAGTTCTATAAGAAGGACACTTTGCCATGTGCCTAAGTTTAGTTTCCCTTTTTGAACCGGTAATACAAGAAAGGCTCCAATCAGTGATGAAGCCATATGAGACCAGGCATGTGATGGATCGTGGCCGTGGCGAAAGTTTATTTTGGGAATAATTTTTTGTGCCACTTCGAGTAAATCATCATCTGTTCCCTCACCTACTTCACCTGTAGTTAGAGCGCAAGTGGTGTGGAGTGTAAAAAGATGACAGATGCCATTCGTGAAATGATTCCTTTGTATAAATTCTTCTACAGGGGAAGTAACATCTACTATCTCCTTGGAAGATATGGTCCGTATCTTCAATTCCCCGTTCATAGAAATTTACTGAAGGAAAATAGTGCTTTGGCAGGTGGAAGTTTCACCTCGATTGTCAGTCACTGTCACTTCATATTGAGTTGAACCTTTGGGAAATAACTTATCTTTATCGATGCATCCCCAACTCTTGCCCCCCGGAGCGTCTTTTAAATCAGCGGTGATTGTTGAAGCTGAAGGAGTTCCATCTGGAGTTGTGTAACTAAACTGACAATTGACGCTTGATGTTTCTTTGGTATCTTCTCCTTTGGCGGTAACTATGATCTCGGGTTTACCCACGACATAATTAAAGAATGTTTCTTTACAGGCCAGTTTATTTACGGGAATTATGGGTTCCTGTCTTTGGGATAGGAAATAAAATCCGCCTCCCAGGATGACTAACGCGACTACACCTACTGCAATAATAATGTTCATGTTTTTGGTATTCATAAAATTCCTCCTTGAATTACAGGTTACAAATTTCCTAAACCTTTTTCAAGTACCAAAATATTATGGTGGTTGAGATTTTACCTATTCTTTGCTATAATTTGCAGTTATTATGCCACTTCCTCTTGATGAGAAGAAAAAAATAATTACAGAATTCGCGGTGAAAAAAGGCGATACGGGAAGTCCCGAAGTCCAAGTGGCACTGCTTACTTATAAAGTGCAAAAATTGGTTGACCATCTGAAGATTAACCCAAAAGATGATCATTCCAGACGCGGACTACTCGGTATGGTGTCCAAGAGACGAAGACTCTTGAACTATTTGCAAAAAAAAGCCATGCCCAGGTATAAAGTGGTTACAAAAAAATTGAAACTATCTAAATAATAATTTATAATAAATGAAGAATATAGGGTATCACCATTTTGAGGTTAGAGATAGAGAACTTTATTTTCCCCTTTTACCTCGAATTAAATCTGAATGAAAATAATATCTAAAGCAAAAGAAATTGGCGGACGAGAACTAACACTTGAGGTAGGAAGATTTGCTGAACAAGCTACATCATCGGTTCTTGCTCGTTACGGTGACACAATGGTACTGGTTACTGTCGTTGTGTCTTCTCCCAATCCACATCTTAATTATTTTCCTCTCACTGTAGAATATGTCGAAAGACTTTATGCCGGAGGAAGAATTAAGGGTTCCAGATGGGTCAAGCGAGAGGGAAGACCGTCTGATGATGCCATACTTAGAGCCAGACTGATTGACCGTTCTATAAGACCTCTTTTTCCCAAAGGTTTCAAAAATGAAGTTCAGGTAATAGTAACAGTACTATCAGTGGACGGCGAAAATGAACCGGATATATTATCTATTGTCGCTACTTCAGCGGCTTTATCTATATCATCCATACCCTGGAATGGGCCAGTTGCTGCCAGCAGGATAGGCTGGATACACAATAATGGCGAGTCATCTTTTATAACCAACCCGCCGGCATCGGAACTTACGTTTTCGGATATGGATATGGTGGTTACATCCACACCTGAGAAGGTACTCATGATTGAGTCAGGTATGAAGCAAGTTCCTGAAGACAAGGCACTGGAAGGTATTTCTTTTGCACACGGCGAAAATCAAAAAATTATCGCTCTAATTTCCGAACTGGTCAAAGAGACTGGTAAGAAAAAGATGGAATATATAGACCATCAGCCTGATCCTAAACTTATTAAAACTTTAGAAAAGGAATATGCCAAGGAGATTGAACAGGTAATACTAAAGAGAGTAAGCAAGGAATCTGAGGGCGAAGACCTGGAACTTCTGTCATCTACAATTGCAGAAAAATATGGTGAGGATTATGAAAAAAAGCATATAGAAAGCGCTCTGGATGTAATCTTCAAAAAGAAGATGAGAGAAAAAATACTTAACAAGGGTATAAGAGCTGATGGCCGAGACACAGTAACAATAAGGCCAATTGAAGTATCGGTGGGACTTCTTCCCCGGACTCATGGCAGTGCGATGTTTAAAAGAGGACAAACACAAGTACTGACTGTAGCGACACTCGGGTCACCATCACTTGAACAGCTGATAGAAAGTCCCGAGGGAGAGAGTGCCAAGCGATATATGCATCATTATAGTATGCCTCCCTACTCTGTGGGTGAAACTGGAAGAGTAGGATTTCCATCAAGACGGGAGATAGGACATGGAGCACTGGCTGAGAGAGCTTTACTTCCTGTAATTCCTGTGGAGGATAAATTTCCCTATACCATAAGACTGGTTTCGGAAGTGATGTCGTCCAATGGTTCGACATCTATGGCGGCTACATGCGGATCAACCCTTGCCCTTATGGACGCCGGAGTGCCGATAGTAAGTCCTGTAGCTGGCATTGCGATGGGACTTATTACATCAAAAGATAAATATGTGATCCTTACAGATATTATGGGTATTGAGGATTTTGGCGGAGATATGGACTTTAAGGTAGCAGGCACGGAGGCAGGTATTACCGCTATACAGCTTGATGTAAAAATAGACGGTCTAAATATGGAAATGATAAAAGAAACTCTGACTCGGGCTCGGGAGGGAAGAATATTTATACTTAAGAAAATGCTCGCTGTTATTGGAGAATCCAGAAAACAGATCAGTCAATACGCACCAAAAATAGTAGTAATTACCATACCGCAAAACAAAATCGGCGAAGTGATAGGCCCGGGGGGCAAAATAATAAGGCAAATTATTGCCGATACGGGCTGTGATATCAATGTAGATGATGATGGCAAAGTAACAATAGCGGGGACCGATGTAACGGGGGTGGATAAAGCTTATAACTGGATAAGCGGAATAATAAAAGACGTAAACCCCGGAGAAGAATATGAAGGGACAGTGAAAAGAATTCTGTCATTCGGAGCATTTGTAGAAATACTCCCGGGTAAAGAAGGCATGGTGCATGTATCTCAGATGAAAGCCGGATTTGTGAATAGTCCGGAAGATGTCGTACAAATTGGTCAGCAGGTAAGAGTACGTGTGTATGAAGTAGATGATCAGGGTAGGATAAATCTATCTATGCTTTTTGGTGAGGAAGCAGAAAAAAATCCTCCAAGAAAAAGAGAGTCACGACCTGACCGGGGATTTAGGGGCCCAAGACGAAGATTTTAACCTCCAAATTAGATACTCCAATATAATGTCAACTCCTGATATACTCTAATTAGAATGCAAAATTCTGCCCAAACAAGCGATACATCCACTGATGAGATAAAAGTACTTGAGGAGAAAATCCATAGCGCTACTCTTCCACCTGATCTTCGACAAAAAGCAGTATCCATGATAAGCCGCGCTTCACTAGGTTTTAAATATGGAGGATATTTTACGGGATTTGATCAAGTGGCCAATTATATAGACTGGATAGTGTCACTGCCTTGGGATAAACGGGTGGAGGATAATTTGGATCTTGCTCATGCTAAATCACTTCTTGAGAAAAATCATTATGGACTGAAAGAGATAAAAGACAGGATACTAGAATATCTATCTGTGATGAAACTGACAAGAGCGGAAAGTAAATTTATGAGAGCGCCAATCCTTTGTTTTGTGGGTTTGGTCGGAACCGGTAAAACAACTATCGCCTATTCCATAGCTGAGGCTATGGGTAGACCATTTATACGTATACCTTTTGGCGGTATGGGATCGGCACTTGATCTTCGCGGTGAATCCAGAATACATGCCGATGCTGAAGTAGGACTGGTGATGAAGGCACTAAGACGTGCAAAGTATAAGAATCCGGTAATACTTCTGGATGAGCTGGATCGCGTAGCTGAACATGCCAGAGCAGACATCATGGGAGTTTTGGTTGAACTTCTTGATCCGGAACAAAATATGGCCTTTGTGGATCATTTTATAGATTATCCGTTTGATTTATCGGAAGTACTTTTTATAGCTACAGCCAATAATACCGGTAATATTTCCACCGCTGTTTTGGATAGGTTGGAACCGATACAAATGCCCTCATATACAGATGAGGAAAAGGTGATCATAGGAAAATCATATGTATTTCCTAAGATAATCAAGGAATCCGGACTAACACCCCAGATACTGACTATAGACGATAATGTCTGGCCGCAGATAGTAAGACCCTTGGGATTTGATTCTGGTATAAGGACCCTTGAGAGGACTATAAATGGAATATGCCGAAAAGTGGCGCGAAATCTAGTCGAGGGCAAAGGAGCTTCTTTTCATCTCACATCTTCCAACATCAAAGAATTCCTGCCGAGTTGGTAATTGACAGATGTATTACATTGTAATACAATATTATGGATAGAATTGGTAAGAAACTTGTTTGGGATGATTGGAATAAAAATCATATCAAGAAGCATGACGTGACTATTTCCGAAGTGGAAGAAGTCTTTAAAACTTATACTTTACAAAAGCAGTCTTATGCTAAAAGGCTTGAATTGTATGGAGAAACTAAATCGGGTAGGAAATTAACAATCATCGTTGCGTCGACTAGATTTAATAAGCCATATGTTGTATCTGCCAGAGATATGAGCAGTAAAGAAAGAGTATATTATGAATTACAGACCAAAGCCAATTAAACCATTTAAAACGCTTGAAGAAGAGGCTGAATTTTGGGATACGCATGATACCTCTCCTCTTTTTGATAATCCTAAAACACCTATCTTATCACTACCCCTTATAGAATCTAAAAAGGAAGCCATGATGGCTATTAGATTACCTAAATCATCTAAAGAAGATATGAAACGCATTGCTAGAACTTATGGTTTAAATATTTCTACACTTGCCCGTATGTGGTTGATAGAAAAATTATATGCTTATATTAATTCTCGTAAAGAATCAGGAAAATCCAAGAAGAACAAACTTCCACAAATCTCTCCTCTATAATTTTTCAAAACATGGATAAAAAGAAATTTCTCGATGATATTGGAAAAAGAGTTCATAATTGTAAAAGATGCCTCCTTTATAAAACCGCTACTCATGGAGTACCTGGCGAGGGAGATCCAAATAGTGCGATAATGTTTGTGGGCGAGGCTCCGGGAAGAGTGGAAGATGAGACAGGCAGGCCGTTTGTGGGGAGAGCTGGAATGCTTCTTAATAAGCTTCTGGAATCCATAAATTTATCCAGGGAGTCTGTTTTTATAACAAGTGTTGTTAAGCATAGACCGCCAAAGAATAGACCGCCAAAACCACAGGAAGTGAAAGCATGCAGTTTCTGGCTTACTCAGCAACTGAGTATAATCAAACCGAAACTGATATGTACTCTGGGCAATTTTGGATTGCATTACTTTTTACCGAAAGAAAAAATTTCCAAAATTCATGGTACAATGAAGAAAATAACAATAGATAAAAAAACATTTATGATTTTTCCTCTTTATCATCCTGCCGCGGGACTGCGAAGCACGAGAAATAAAATCACACTCCAAGAAGATTTTCAGAAACTAAAATTAGAAATAAAGAAATATGATGTTATTTAACAAACCCCAACCACAAAGAACTGGCATGCTCCGTTTAATTCCCCTCGGAGGCTCCGGCAATGTCACCAAAAATATGTATGTCTATGAATATAGAAGAGACAGGCAAAACATATCTGATATTCTCATCGTTGACTGCGGGATAGGTTTTCCCGATGAAGAAATGTATGGAATAGATCTTCTGATTCCGGATATAACGTATCTTCGAGATAAAATCGATAAAATAAGAGCGATAGTGCTGACTCATGGACATGAAGACCATATAGGCGCACTACCCTACATTCTTCCAGAATTGAAAGTACCAGTATATGGCAGCAGACTCACTGCGGCTCTTGCTCAAGTGAAACTTAAAGACTTTGGCCTACACACTAATGTAAATACTGTAAATATGTCTGATGTTTTGCGTTTTGGCCCGTTTAGTGTCGAATTTGTCCATGTAACACACTCTATACCAGATGCATGCAACCTCATAATAAGAACACCAGTGGGAATTTTTTATCATGGAAGCGACTTCAAGTTTGATTGGACGCCGATCGATGGACAGCAAACAGATGTGGCCAAAATTGCCAAGGTTTCTTCTGAGGGAATACTTTGCCTTTTATCCGACTCTGTCCGGGTTGAGTCTCCGGGTTATACTCTTTCCGAACAAGTGATAGAAGAAACACTGGAGAAAGAAATAAGAAATTGCTCGGGTAAATTCATATTTACTACCCAGTCATCAAATATTTCCCGTATACAACAGGCAGTGAATGTGGCTATCAGAAATAATAGAAAAATAGCCTTTTTGGGTCGATCAATAGTAGAGAATGTGGAAGTCTGTAAGCAACTTAAATATCTGAATTATCCGGATATATATGAAGTCAAAGATAAGGAACTGAAAAGATATAAAGCCAGTGAACTGGCTCTTATAGTGACAGGTAGTCAGGCACAGCCAAACGCGGTACTCTCAAGAATTGCGGAAGGAGTACATAAATTTGTAAATATAACACCCGGGGATGTGGTAGTTTTTTCTGCCGATCCAATACCCGGATATGAGAATGCGGTGCATAATCTTATTGATGTATTAACAGCTGGGGGTGCGAAAGTATCGTATTCGGAAATAATAGATGAGCTTCATGTATCAGGCCATGGTGCGGCTAATGATCTGGCTCTTATGATAGGCTTGACCCGGCCAAAATTTATATTTCCCATCGGCGGGACTTATAGACAAATGAAGCATTATGCTGAGATGGCCAAGAAAATGGGCTATAGCGATGGAAATCTTATTCTCCCCATGGACGGGCAAACCATAGAGTTTGATGATAAAGGAAATAAAAAATTTGGTCAAAGAATAGATCTAAAAAATATCATGGTAGATGGTCTGGGAGTTGGCGATATAGGCAACGTGGTACTTCGAGACAGGCAAACCATGGCCAGTGAGGGTATCGTGATAGTAGTCGTACCTATAGAGGTAAATACAGGCCGCGTAACTGCTGAACCGGATATTATCTCCCGTGGTTTTGTCTATATGAAACAGTCAGGCAAACTTATAGATGATGCAAAAAATGTGGTTACTAATTCACTCAGGCTTAAAATGGGCAGAATTGTGGACTGGCAGTTTGTGAGGAAACAGATCGAAGGAAATCTGGAAGAATTTCTTTATAAGGAAACCCATAGAAGGCCTCTCATTTTATCTGTAGTTATTAAGGTTTAATTAATATTCTAATCTTTTCATAAATCTTATATTTCTTCCCTTTTTTCCACAAGAGTTCCGTCGGGAAATGAATGTTTTTCTAAAAATCTAGTTTTTATTTTCGATATATCTTTTTTCCAACCTGCCAGTCTATCTTCATACATATCATCTTTTTGGATAATGAGAAAAACATAACCATCTGAAGCTTTGATTTTATTTTGTAATCTCTGTAATTGTAACTCCTTAAATTGCACATATTCCGGAACATTGGGCAGGTAGGAAAAATCTTGGGGTAAATAACCGTATTTATTTAGTCCATACCAGAAGATAAGGTACTGGAAATGAAAATCATAGATAGCAGGATCATATGTGTAGACTTTGAAACCTTTACCTTCGGCTTCATTATAAATCCAATCAACAATATCTTTGTGATTTTTGTAGACACCGCCAACCTTTTCTCTTTCTTTTAGACCTTGGTTTAAAGATTGAGGTAATTTATAAACATTGGTATTTAGCAAAATCAAAATGACAATAAATATTGCTAAAATCGGGCGATAATTTTTCAATTTCTCCCAAAGATAAGCAAAAGATAATGCTAACCAAATTACAAAAATTGTAAATAATCCATCGAGATAAAAACCCTTAAGTTCGGGTTTGAATAGAAGGAAAAAAACCCAAAGAGAAATGACATAAATGAGACTTGCCTGCCATAATTTTCGTAAAAAATCATTTTTTATATATTTATGATTTATATATATAACTGCCAGTAAACCAATCAATGATATGTGGGGAAGACCACTTATAAATGCACCCTGGAAAGCGCCGAATAATTTTTGCGGCCTCTCAATTATTCTCTCTACAAATGGAAGAGTGCCGCCAAGACTTTGATTTTGGCCGCTAATGTATGAAATAAATGCTTTGGTTTGGAGGAAGTCATGCCGGGATTCAAAAAAGATTTGGGGAAGAAATGGAATAATAAATATAATTAAACCCAAAACAAGAGTTTTCGGATCAAGATACTTTTTCCGGTATGGAGAAAAAATAATTATGAGGGGAAAAGTAAAAAGAGAAAAAATAGCTGTTGCAGGCTCGGCATGAAACATAAGTGAGAGAGATAAGAGGGAAAGAAGGAAAAAGAATCTAGAAAAGCCATATAGAATATGTGCATAGGACACTATAAGAAATAAGGTAAGGATCGGCAAAAGATGCTGAGAAAAAGGATATTCGGCGGCTGATAATATACCGGGGGAAATAAGTCCCAATACGAGAAAAAAGTAGGCAAAGAGCTGGGAATATTTTTTGAAAATAAGAAAGCCTACAAAGAAAGTGCTGAGAACTATAATGCTGTTAAATAAAGTTATAGCCATAGGATCTCCGCCTGAGATAATAAATGGAATCGCAAGAAGCCAAAACCAAAGAGGGCCGAAAAAGACTCCGGTTATTGAGGCCCAGGGGCCAATAAGAGTGGGTTTAGCAAAGTCTATTTGATTTTTGACCCAGATCATATCGCGGGCGCTGTCAAATGTGAAGAAGAAATGTCCTGTGAGTATAGTAGGTAGAATGGAAAAAAAACTAGATATGATTGCAAATATAACTAGCGCATGCTGCCATTTTATTTTCATATTAAAATAGCTTGACTAGATAGCCTTTCTCTTTGGCAACGTCAAACATTTTTTTGTAGAAGAATAGGGCGAGAGCGATATAAACTGCATTTAAAATCATGCTGATAGCAAAAGCTTTTAAGTCAAAAAAACCATTTAAGACAAGATTTCTCATTCCTTCAAAGACGTAAGATGAGGGAAGAATACTGGATATACTTTGCATCCAGGAGGGCAAAATAGAAAGCGGATAATAGACTCCGCTAAAAGGCATAAGAATAAAGACTACTGTCCAACCGAGAGCTTCGGCATCGTAACCTAAACGAATGATTGTGCCATTTATTATAAGTCCCAACCACCAGCCGGTAAGTAGAAGACTAAGTATAAAAGGTAATAAATAAATCCCAAGCGTATAAATATTAAATTTAAAAAATATAAATGCAACGACAGATAATAAACCAAAGGCGAGTGTCAGTTTAAAAATTCCGGTAATCATAAGTCCAATTAAGTATTCCCAAATGGTGATAGGAGTGGCAAAAATATTGATGAAATTTCTATTCCACAGATCTTCCAGAAGGCCGATGGAAATCTCTTCCTGACTGCGCTGCAGAAACATCCAGAGAAGATAGCCTGTGAGGAAGGCACTGACGTAATTGACTCCTCCTATTTGGCCATTGAAATAAAGACCTACATAACCCCAGACAAAGAGATTGATGACCGGCCAGAAAAAGGAATCAGTAAATCTGCCCAAATTTTTGGGCCAGACATATAAATGCCTTACTATTACTCCTATTATTCTTTCAAATTTTTTATTCATCTGGTTTGCTGTAAAAAGAAATCTTCAAGTGATGGCTTGTTTATATTGATATCTGAATATTCAATTCCTTTTTCGACAAATGCGGATAAAAGCTGGGGGATATTCTTTTCATCAATAGAAACATTCAATAATCTGTCTTGAATTTGGGATTTCCAACCCATTTTTTGACAAAGATCCGACCCTCTTTTGATACCATCAATAATTGTGAATCTGACCTGAGAATGTTTCACTTTTTTGGCAAGCCCCGATGGTGTATCTTGGGCAACTATTTTTCCGTGGTTAATAAATATGACACGATCGCAGACTTCTTCTACTTCAGACATGTTATGAGAAGTAAATAAAATGGCTATTTTATTTTTTTTATTTTGATCCAATATTATCGATCGGACTTTTTCGGCAATATCAGGATCAAGAGAAGCGGTGGGCTCATCAAGAAGAAGGACTCGGGGATTATTTAAGAAGGCCTTGGCCAAGAATATTTTGGTTTTTTGACCCGCTGAGAGTGAGCCTATTCTTTTGTTTTTGAGATCACCTAATTGAAACATTTCAATAACGTCCAAGATTTTTTCTTTCCTTTTTTCTAAATTGTAATACCTACCTAGGACATCAAAATTTTCAAAAACAGTGAGTCTCCAAGGGAATTCAGTATAGGTGGAGGAAAAATTTATGTCTTTTAATATTTCTTCCCGATGGATTTTTAAAGATTTATTAAAATAATAAATATCCCCTTTTGTAGGTGTGATAAGAGCCAGAAGCATATAGATAGTTGTGGTTTTGCCCGCTCCATTGGGGCCCAAGAGACCGACAATTTCGCCTTCTTTGATGGAAAAAGAGATGTCGTCAACAGCTGTGAAGTCGTCAAATTTTTTGGTAAGATTGGTAACTTTGAGTACTGATGTGTCACCATCCATATGTGGTCATTGTAACACAAAAACTTGACAAAATACTTAATATACTATAGGATAGTTTAGTACGGATTGTTAATACCATAAAGTTGTCTTATAATTGCTTTACTGCCTATGGCAAGACGAAGATCTCTTTTTAAGTTTAAACTCAAGAAAAATACAGTCTATACAATCTTCTCCCTATTGTTTATATCGGGGGCTGGAATTATTGCCGCTTCCTATTTTTCATCACAGGGCATTTTGAGTGTACTTCATGAAAAAGTAGCCTCAATTTTTGGTTGGGGAGGACTTATATTTCCAATTGTACTCTTCTGGTGCTCATTTCTTTTTTTGAAACTGAAAATAAAACTGGCTAAACCAAATGTAACTTTGGGACTGGTTTTGGCTTATCTATCTTTACTGGGACTGACGAGCGGAGGAATGGTGGGATCACAGATTTGGGGAAATATATCTTCAGTTATTTCTCCTCTTGGGGCAGTAGTAGTACTTCTGGGAGCACTCACCATAGGTCTTATTGTTATGTTTAATACATCGCTTGATCAGATCATAAATTTTGTGACAGACTCAATATCGGCTTCAATAAAATTTTTCAATACATATATTTCTAAACCCGGTTTGGATAAAAAAGGAAAGCCCGTTTTTATGAGTGAGGATAAATCACCCGTAAAACCTGCGCCTGAACTTAGCAAATTAAATATACCTACCGAATCAAAAGCGATTAAAACAAACGGACAGGTAGCCAAAAAAACTACCGATCTGGCAGGACTCGGATCAACCATGATTTCAGCTAAACCTAACCAGCAGATGATATGGGAATATCCTCCCATTTCTCTTCTCTCCGGTGGCCCTGGAAGTAAAGCGGACCGGGGGGATATGAAGAAAAATGCCGACGTGATAGAAAAAACATTGGAGAGTTTTGGCGTGACGGCAAGGGTAGTTGAAGTAAATCTTGGTCCCGCGATAACTCAGTATGCTCTGGAAATAGCATTGGGAACGAAACTATCCAAGATTACGGCTCTGTCTAATGATTTGGCATTGGCACTGGCGGCACCGACAGGGCAAATAAGAATTGAGGCGCCTATACCCGGACGCAGTCTTGTGGGGATAGAAATACCCAATAGATCACTTGAATTTGTCACATTGCGACAAATGCTTACATCAGATCTTATGGCGCATAATAAGCATAAATTGACTGTGGCTTTGGGTCTGGATGTTTCTGGTATGCCGGTGACAGCTAATATTGCCAAAATGCCCCATGTACTTATAGCCGGTACTACCGGCTCCGGTAAATCTGTACTTATAAACTCCTGGATTGCTTCGCTACTTTTCAGAGCTTCACCTGATGAAGTGAAGTTAATATTGGTTGATCCGAAACGCGTGGAACTCACAGGATATAATGGCATACCCCATCTTCTGACACCCGTGATAGTAGAACCTGACAAAATTCTGTCTGCACTTCGCTGGGCTATGAGTGAGATGGACAGAAGATATAAACAATTTGCGGAAGTGGGAGTAAGGAATATAGATGGATTCAATGAAACATTGGGTCTTCAGACGCTTCCTTATATAGTCATTTTTATAGATGAACTGGCTGATCTGATGGCTTTTGCTCCTGTGGAGGTCGAAGAGGCCATATGCAGAATAGCCCAAATGGCGAGAGCTACAGGAATACATCTTGTAATTGCAACTCAGCGGCCATCTGTGGATGTCATCACCGGACTTATCAAGGCAAATGTACCCACAAGAATTGCTTTTAATGTTTCATCAATGATTGATTCACGTGTCATCTTAGATACACCGGGAGCGGAGAAATTGTTGGGCCGTGGAGACATGCTTTATATTCCACCAGATCAAGCAAGGCCGACGCGTATACAGGGCACATTTGTATCAGATGGAGATGTAGGGAAATTGGTCGATTATCTCAAAAAGAAAAATGTGCCGGTACAATATACTGAGGAAGTTACGCAGATGCCTGTAACTATTAAAAGAGGCGGGACAGTAATCGGAACGACAGGCGATGATGGTCACGATCCCCTCTTTGCTGATGCGGTAAGGCTTATATGCCAGCATGATAAAGCTTCAGCATCCCTACTTCAGCGTCGGTTCTCAATCGGATACGCTAGAGCTGCTAGAATTATTGATCAACTAGAAGGAGAGGGAATTATAGGACCTGGGGAGGGATCAAAACCAAGAGATGTGCTGATGCAGAATGCAGAGGCATTTTTAAATGGAGGAACTAGCTCAGAAACGCCAACTACAGCGACGACTTAACCTTCAGAATCTTTTTTATTTCTTTCACATCGAGTTCTATTTGTTGCACCATATCTTGAGGATTTCGGAAATTTCTTATTTCTCTTACAAACTTTACAAATTCTAATTTGCATTCTTTAATATTTTCATCAAAGTAATTCAAAATGTAGGCTTCCAGCGAAATATCTGCTTCACTAAATACGGGCCGCGGGCCAAAGTGAATAGCGGCAGGATAAAATCTATCGGCAATTAATAATCGGCCAGCATAAACTCCATGGGTAATAGACAATTCTTGAGGAATTGCAAAATTAAGCGTAGGAATTCCTAAGCCTTTGCCTCTTCCCTTACCTTTTATCGCTTTTACTTTTAATACTAAGGGTAAACTTTGCATAAATTTTAATCTAGACTGAGTCCTTTTGTCTGCATAACAAGTGAGATTTGTTCCGTCCTTCTTAAAGTCCTGTGGATAAGGGGAATAATCAGTGGAAATATGCTTTTTAAGGGATTTATGAGAGAAGACTGGTAACCTCTGGCTTTCTGAACAAGTCTTATCTTTTCTGCTTCATCTAAGATGATGGGTAGAAGACTTAGCGTGATTGTTAAGACAAGCTGTACTTTTTTGGGCAGGAAATTCAAGCCCTTCAAAATCTGGCTGGCTCCTGTTTTGGAGGTATAGACAAATACGAGCATACTTAAACTGTATATCTTAATTCCTTGAAAAATACCTAAATAGAGTCTTGTATGAGTATCAACCGTAGTATTAAATATTAGTTGAAATCCCATAATTAATAAACTTATAAAAAATAGAGGTTTTATTCTTTTGGCAATATTTTTTTGTGTTTTTTTATCCAGAAGGGAAAAAAGACTGATAATTAAAGCTAAAAAAGCAATTATCAGGGGGTTGCGAGAAAGGGCAATATAAGAAGTGATAAATATAAGTATGATGAGCTTAATTGTTTCTTTTGACATTGTTCTTTCTTTTAAAGTTAATATTGGGAAATTTGATACCCAGCTTGGTGAGTACTTCTTTTTCCAAAAGCGATTTTTCAGTATCTCCTCTCAAAAGACAAGTTCCCTTATCTAAGACCATGATATTTTGTGCATACATCCATAAAAGATCTGTATCGTGCTCGACCACAATTATCGTTTTTCCTTTTTTGTTTAATCGCAACAATATTTCATAAAGTTCTTGAGAACTTTGATAGTCCAGCATAGCTGATGGTTCATCCAAAACCATGTAAGGTGTATCAAGCGCTAGGACTGATGCGAGATTGACCTTTTGTTTTTCTCCAAAGGATAAAGACTGAGGATCTCGATCATGGAAATTTTCAAGACCGACAACTTGAAGTGCTTTTTTTATATTTTCGTCGCTGGTATTCAGTCCGAAATTTTTGAGGCCAAAAAGTATTTCTTCTTTGACTGTTAAGTTGAATAATGAGAAATCGGGATTTTGGAAAACCATTCCCACGTTTTTTGTTAAGAAAGTTATATCCTTTGCTTTTGTGTCAAATCCATCCACCAAGACGCTACCTGTTAAATTCCCTTTTATAACATGAGGAATGAGGCCATTTAATAGATAAGTCAAGGTGGTTTTGCCCGAACCGTTAAGACCTATTATACCCAAAAATTCACCCCTGGGAATTTCGAGGTTTATATTTCTTAAAACTGAAGAATGATTATATGCAAAAGAGACGTTTTTTAAGATAATGCCGTTATCCATAGTTTATTTATACCAGGAGGCATATCTATCAATTTTGAATCTAAAGACGATAAACCAGGCTACTAATACATCAATGATTGCTTGAATAGCATTGAATATAAATATTATCCACCAAGGAATCGCCGCTATGGCTTGTACTGGTGTCATGCCAGTCCAGATAGGTATGGCATAATAATAGTTTAAGGGGATTACTAAGGCTGACCTAAGTATGATTCCGGCGAATATGGGGATTATGAGATTTTTCCAGTTTTTATAAATTTCTATCTTTTCTTTCTTTATATAAACATAGAAAAAAAGGGTAAACCATGTAGGAAGAGTTGCAATCCATTTCATAGAAGCACCAAGCCAAGTATCAGGTGCAAAGAGAGTGATAATGAGAGCTCCGACCAACGATACAAGCAATGATCCACGAACTCCAAAAAGAAAAAAGGCAATAATCCATGATATAGCCACCACATCAATCCACATACCCCAGGTAGGAGACTGATAACCTATATGGATAAGCTGTGTTGCGGCTGAGATGCTGGCAAGACCCGCGGCAAGAGATAATTCTCTGACTGTCATTTTTTTGAAAATATTCATAAAAATACCTCCATATCCTTCGGAGGTAATGTGATTAATACAATATCCAATTAGTCTAATTTGACTAATTAGATATTTTTCCTTCTTTCATCCCGACTGTACGGTCGGCTCTTGAATTACACAAGATCATGCCTTGCGGCTCGTGGGCTATACCACCGATTTGGAAATGCTCCATACCCCGAAGGTGATTACATAATAATTACAATTCAATGATTAGTCAAGTGTGTTAAAATTAGTGCATGAAAACGGTGGGTGAGATACTGCAAAAAGCTCGGACAGAGAAGAATCTGGAATATGAGGATGTCGAGAAAAAAACGAGGATTAGGAAGAAGTTTCTAGAAGCTATTGAGGAGAATGATTGGGATAAACTCCCCTCACCTACATATATAAAGGGTTTTATCAGAAATTATTCCAGTTTCTTGGGACTTAAGAGTGAAGAGATGGTAGCAATATTTAGGAGGCAATATACCCAAAATGAGCAGGCCAAAGTGATACCAGCTGATTTAGCTGAACCCATAGATGAACCTATTTTAAAAATTACACCCCAAAGGATAGTGCTGCTTTCGACAATTATTTTTATTGTAGTTTTTATCGGTTATCTTATTTCGGCATATCGCTCATTTACCGGGGCGCCGTCACTTACTGTCACTACTCCCAGGGAAGGCGAAGTTTTTAACAAAAATTCTGTAGTCATAACAGGCAGTGCTGATCGCGAATCTCAAGTTTATATAAATAATCAACGAATAAATATTGACGATGAAGGAGGCTTCCGCCAGGAAGTGATACTGGATCCTGGAGTTAATACTCTTACTATTGAGGCGCAAAGCAAGATAGGGAAAAAGGCAACGGTAAAAAGGACAATTGATGTCCAAACGGATGAATGATACCTTTAAAGAAGACGAATTTTTTGCTATAATGATTTTACTTGCCCATGATTGATACCACCCAAATTCTTCTTTTTACTGTTGTAACTTCTCTTACAGTTCTTCTTATCATCATCGGCATACAATTATTTTTCATACTTCGGGAAATTCGGCGAATGCTTCAGAAAACGAATAAAATGATGGAGGATGCCAGCCATGTGACTGGTTCAATATCAAGATCTTTTCATGAAATATCCGGATTTTCTGAAGGAATTAAAACTGTATTTAGAATATTTGGAAAATTAGGCCACAAAGGAGATAAAAAAAGCCATGAATGAAAATCCTTCGACCCATTCGACAGGCTCAGGACAGGGTAATTTTTGGCTCGGGTTTTTTATAGGAGGATTCATCGGAGCAGTAATTATTGTACTTTTGGGATCAAAAGAAGGAAAGAAATTTGCCAGTAAACTGCTTGATGAGGGTGAACTCTGGGAAGAAAATCTGGAGGAAAAGATAAAAAAGCTTGCAGAAAAAGGAGAAGAACTTTTGGCTGAAGCCCAAGAAGTGAAGGAGAAAGCTGTAGAAAAAATTGAGGAGAAAAAGGAAGTGATGGGAGAAGTGATAGTAGAGAAAATGGATCAGGTGCTTACAAATATAGAAAGTGCCCAAGCCAAGGGCATGGAGCTGACTCAAGAAGTCCATCACCGATACTTCAAGAAAGACGGCAAACCCCTGATATCTTAAAATTAGTTCACAATATCCCATCTTTTAGGTTATAATATCCGCATGAAAGCAAGTGTTGTAAGGGCTAAATACATAGAGTTCTTTAAAGAACATCCAAGAAATCATAAGGTGATACCCTCTACTTCTCTGGTTCCTGAAAATGATCCCTCTACCCTATTTGTGGGATCAGGTATGCAGCCGCTTATACCCTATCTTCTGGGTGAGAAGCATCCTTTGGGTAATCGACTGGTAGATAGTCAAAAAGCGTTCAGGTCGCAGGATATAGAAGAGATAGGAGATAACCGCCATACGACATTTTTTGAAATGCTGGGAAACTGGAGTCTTGGAGACTATTTCAAAAAGGAACAACTCAATTGGTTTTTCGAGTTTTTGACCAAGATACTCAAACTTGATCCTAATAAACTTTATGTCAGTGTTTTTGCCGGTAATGAGATAGTGCCTAAGGATAATGAGTCTATAGAAATCTGGAAGGAAATTTTTAAATCTGTCGATATTGAAGCCAATACCGGCGAAAGAATTTTTACTTATGACGTTTCGAAGAATTGGTGGTCCAGGTCTGGAGTGCCGGCGAACATGCCCGCCTTTGAGCCTGGAGGACCGGATA